>JFJP01002020.1_pt1 | contig 20955 bp, 16 predicted proteins | sample 431651 | NCBI WGS metagenome assembly JFJP01 (sample SAMN02602958, study PRJNA72255) | Microbial mat metagenome, whole genome shotgun sequencing project. | biome: fresh water; feature: sink hole; material: water; isolation source: purple microbial (photo- and chemosynthetic) mats found in...
ATAGTGTCAGGATCAGCGAGACGACAGCAATCAGCACGCTGCCCCAGAGCGGAATCTTGTAGCGAAAGCTGAGATCGAACACGCGCAGGTTCATGGTATTTCTGCCTCTTGCCGGGCCGCCGCTTGCGCCATGCGTTCCACCTCGGCATACAAGGCGGCGTCACCGGTGACAAAGCCATCCAGATGCAGTTTGGCCAGAATCGTCCTGCCCTGCGCGTCGTTTGGCATGTCCAGTAATACCTGGCGCAATTTCTGGAAGGTCTTTTCCGGCAGCTTCTTCAGCGCGACCAGCGGCGGGAAACCGAATTCCTGCGAACGATTGACGATGCGTGTGGCGCCGGTGAGTCGCGGCTCCTCGCGCGCCAGTCCATCCCAGATGTAACTCTCCACCGCCGCGCCGTCGGCCAGATGCTGCGCCACCGCTTCGATTGCCTTGCGGTGCGACCAGGTAAAAAAGGTGCGACCAAAGAAGGACTTCGGCGATTTGCCCAACGCGGTCAAGGTGTGACGCGGAAACAGGTAACCGGTGTGCGAATACGGGTCGGCATAGGCGAACACCTTGCCTTCGAGGTCGGCGATGGATCGACTGCGCTTATCGCGCGCCGGGACGATCAGATAGGAGCGGTAATACGGCTTGCCGTCTTTCAGCGGTGTTGCCAGCAGGCGCACCCAGGGCTGCATCAGGACATACGGGTAGTCGGATAGCCAGGCCGCATCAAGCCGCTGCTGCTTGATCAGGTCCATGGTGTCGCGGTAACTATCGCGCAGCACAAAGGTCACCGGCATGCCCAGACGGGGTTCCAGGTATGCCTTCCATTCGGCCAGCAACGTATGGCGTTCATGCAGCAGGGTCGGGGTCAGGCCGATGCGCAGCGGCATTGGATTGCCGGCGGCGCGGGAAAACGGCGAAAAAAGCAGCGCCATCAGGGCCATAAATTCACGTCGCTGCATCCGGATTACTCGCTTTAAGTGGTTTATGCGTTACGAGATTGTAACGTTACAGCCTTTGCGATAGGGAATCGGTTACGCCTTTGTAACGTGACAGATCCCTTGTCGATGCCAGCGCCGATCAGGTTACAAAAAAGTGACGAGAAATTCACAGAGGCTCCCTGTTGCAGATGTTTATTGTCTAAATACAGGTACATAGCTTTATGGCGCGGGAATTGCATAGCCGGTATCAAGCAAACGGAATCCTGCCATGTACGCCACCTCTCTCTCCCACATTCGCATCAGCGAAATCATCAGCCGGCTGGAATATTTCCGAGGTCTGGAAACTGAAACCCAGCGGCGGCTTGCGGCTGCGGCGCGGCACATTCTGGTGCTGCGTGATCAACCGGTTTTCCACAAGGGGATGCCCGCCGACACGCTGCATATTGTGGTCAGCGGCCAGATCAAGGTGTTTCTGCCACAGGCCAATGCGGCGGAAAAAGTAGTTGCGCTGGTCGACCATGGCGGGAGTTTTGGGGTCGCCCCGCTCTGGTTGGGCGAGGCGCATATGGCAGATGCGGTGGCCAACAAGGATAGCCATTTGCTGACCCTGGATCGTTATGTGCTGCTGCGCGAAGCCCGCCAGGATTGCGTTCTGGCCGGCAGGTTGATGGATGCGGTGTCTCGCCGGGTCATGGATCTGATGCGCAACCTGGAAAGCTGTTCGCCCAAATCCGCACAACAACGCATCGCTTGCTACCTGTCGCAACGTCGGCCGCATGCGGCGGAAACCCATTACGAAGTGCATCTTCCCGCCGCCAAACAGGAAGTCGCTACCAAGCTGAATCTGACCCCGGAGACCTTCTCCCGCGTGCTGCGCCAGTTGGCGAATGAAGAAATCATCCAGGTAGAAGGACGCCTGATCCGGGTTCTGGCCGCTGACCGGCTGGCAAGCCTGAATCAAGTCGTGTCATCGCTTTCGTAACCGTTTGGAAAGCAGCAATACCGGAGGCAATACCCGACTTTTTTACTTGGCCTTCGTGATCGAAGATAACTTTTAAGTTCATGCCGCAACAGCAGGCTGCTGTTAGCCCTTAACCTGACTTCCGTTGTTCGATTGATGACGCGATTGAAAGCGCAATCGGCAACACACTCCACAACGTACTCATGCGCGCCATGGCAAAGGCGCTTTCCGAAAATCGCTTTGGTTACCACCCGAATATCCGTGCATCAGTTCGGATAAATACGTTTCACCCACAAGAGGAGATAAACATGAGGAAAACCTGGACATGGGGCCTATTGGCCCTGGGAACGGCAGCCTTGATCTACGGCTGTTCGCAGCCTTCGGCCAAGATGGCGGATGCATCGATCAAGGGCAGCATCGAGGATCGGGACGGACACAAGGTCGCCAATGCCACTGTTTGGCTAATCCCCTCCACTGACGTCGCGGCGATGGGCAAGACACCGATCGAGGTCAAGAAAGACGCCAGGAATGACGAGCCGCTGGAAGACAATCTGGCGGCCAACCGTGACCGTTACATGAAGGGCCAAAGCGGTGCCGATGGCAATTTCACGATTGTTAACGTGCCGGGCGGCAAATACTTCCTCTACGTCGAACCTGCCAACGCAACCTATCTGCCCGGCGGCGACAAATCACGCAGATCGTTGACCACCGCCGAGATGGCCGCCGCGCCGGTGAAAATCCAGGTTTCCGGCAACACACCGCCCGGCGCTACCTATGTCGGTACCAGCAAGTGTCTCGACTGCCACGAGGAACATGAAGGCTTCAAGAGCACGTTGCACCGACTCGGCATCCAGGTGATCGGAAAGCCCTCGAAATTGCAGGATTTCTCCCGCTTTCCCGACTACAACATGGGCCTGGACAAACTGATGGCCGGCACCACGTTCTGGTTCCATGGCTATGACAAGACGCGCGGATTCGACAAGTACCAGATCAGCGACAAAGCGCCCGCCGATCTTTCGAACGTCAGCTTCACCGCCACTTTCTTCAAGGATACCGACGGCAAGCTGAAATTCCGTACCGAGAACATCAAGGATGCGAGCGACCCGGCGCGCGTCTATCCGGTGGATCTGGCCTACGGTGGTGGCGTGTACAAGCAGCGCTACCTATACCGCGTTGGTCCCAACCTGTTCCCGTTCGTCCAGTTCAACCAGAACGGTGACAACAGCTATGGCGACCGCAGTCGCAAACCCTGGCGCGATTACCACGCCGACTGGCTGTTCAACGAAGAAACCAAAAAGCTGGCGAATCCTTCCCAGGCCAAATCCTTCGACAAGGAATGTGCAAGCTGCCATTACAACGGATACACGCTGACCAAAACTGCTGCGGGCGACTACATCGCCGGTTCGGCCAACGACCCGGATGGCGAGATGGACATCGACGGTGACGGCAAGCCCAATGAGATCAATGGCGGTTGCGAAACCTGCCACGGCCCCGGTTCAGTTCATACCAAGGCGAAGAAAGGCTTCAAGTCCGCCAGTATCGTCAGCCCGAACAAGCTGGCGGCAGAACGCGAAACAATGATCTGCGGCCAGTGTCACAGCCGTCCGCAAGGCAACCTGAAGAACGACCAGCCTGTCAACGCCGACAACAAGATGATGCTGCCGGGCACCAGCCGCAACACCTATCTGAGTCAATACACCACGCGGCCGGATGCGGACCCGGTAAAGGATTACTGGGCGGATGGACTGCATTCCAAGTCGCACCACCAGCAGTACACCGACTTCATCAAGTCATCCAAGCACCGCAACGGCAACCAACTGGTGTCCTGCTCCGACTGCCACGATCCGCACGGCAAGGCCAAGTTCGCGCATCAGATGAAAGCGGATACCCATTCGCCGGCAGCCTGCACCTCCTGTCACAAGGACAGGACCGACATGGGCAAGCATGTGATGGAGAAAACCAAGTGCAACGTAGCGCCGGACAAGATCAGCTGCGCCAGTTGCCATGGCACCAAGACCATGCAAACCGGCGCCGGACTGGGCAAGGGCATGGACGGTAAAGACGGCAAGAACTACTGGATGAACGACATCACGTCGCATCTGTATTCAGTGCCGCTGAAGTCCAACATCGGCGTCAAGGGCGTGGAACCGGGCAAGGCGATGCCGATTCCCTACACCAACAAGTGTGGCGCGGCTTGCCACAACACCAGCAGTCTTTGAAACGACGCTAGATAAAAAAACGCCGTCCTTTGCCGGCGTTTTTTGTCTGCATGTATCTTGCGAGCAGTCTGAACACGCTTCCCAACCAGCCCGGAGGTTTCAACCCAAAAAACGCGGTTGACCGGACTATAGGTGCGAATTTATTCGCTTATTCAACCGCTTGCGTGCGAATAAATTCGCACCTGCATAAGTAACGCTACCGATTGAAATTTCACAACATTCAACCTGGAAAGCTCAGTTGGAACCGATGTAGGTGCGAATTTATTCGCATAATCAATGCGTTATGTGCGAATAAATTCGCACCTACAGGTCAATGATGATCACGCGGATCATTGTTTGAAAATGAAATTTCGCAAAGGAGCAGCGTAGTTATTCATCCGCCTGACGGAGCGGAGTCGTTGCCGCTTTAGCGGCTTACGAATCCGGCGTACCCCTGCGAGTGCAAGAAACCAACAAAAAAGGGGCCGGTGCAGTCGATTACCCGCTTTGACACCCCGGGACTTTGCAGCCGACGATTGCAATGTCCGACAGGCTGTAAGAACAGCGCTGCGCCGCTAGTGCGCACTCGCACGCCATGGCTACTTCGGAAAATCCTTCATATCCGCATCCATCTCGTCGAAAGCGCGATCACGATGGTGCAGGGTGACGGCTTTCTTCAGCTTGCCGACTCGTTCTTCCTGATAAACCTGCAGACGCTCTTTGGGGATGCAGACGCGGGCATAAGCGGTAGACCTTTTTTCCCGGTATTCGATGTTTTCATAAATGACAGCGCTTTCGACGAACACCGGCAGGTTTTCATCCTGCTTGAAGCGTGTAACCAGAGCCCGCTCGATGGGGTCGATGCGGTCGCGGAAGTTTTCGTAGACGACAATTTCCAATGCCTTGTCCAAGCGCACCACCATCTGCTTGCGCGCCGCCGCCTTTGCGCCTTCAACAGCGTCCAAGCCGCCGTAGGCGGAACCCGAATCACAGATATGGTCGACTGTTTGCTGGTAATACCAGCCCGGTGCGCCTTCAATACGGACAGATTGGGCATGTTCGAGATGTTGCGTGAACATGAAAGTAATGAAGGTTTTTACCAACGCAAAAGCGAGCGATTCGAGCATTTCCGACTCCTGATCTAGTGGGTAGCGATAACTCGTAGCGGTTTTGTATGGGCGTAGCTGGGCATCGCCATGCCGATACCGGCATTGATGTAGGTTGGGTCGGCGATGACATAGCGTTCGCCTTGCCATTCGACGCTGGCGCCATTGTGCGGCACGTTCTTGACGGCGACGCCGGTAGTCATATGACCGGGATAATGCAGACCGACGGTCTTCAACCCGAGCAGCTCGCGCACCAACCAGGCAAATAGCGCGGAACGGTCTTCGCAGTCGGAATACGGATAGTGCAGCGCCTCTTCGACAAAGAAATACTTTTCATAGCCGAATTGGTCCTGATCGGTCTGGTACGCAAAAGCTTTCTGCACGAAAGCGAGCAGAAAATTCACCGCCTCCTCTTCGCGCATGCCTTGCAGGTGCTGGTGCAGCGCCCGCAACAGCGGTTCACGCGCTGAGTTGCTGCCCTGGGTAACGAAATATAGATCGAAATCCATCTGCGGAAAGCTGGCCATGTAGTCGACCAGTTGCGGGTCGTAAGCGAGTTTCAGATTGATCCGGCGTCCCTGATATTCAAAATTGACCTGTTTTTCGATCGGCGACGTCCGCGTGAAAGCGATAGATGCACCAGACAGGTCAATCGGTTGCAACGCCGCCGGATAGTTGGATTCATAGGTATTGAAGGTGCGCAAACCTTTACCGCGATCCGGGCTCAGCAAGGCGTAGTAGGTCACTTTACCCATTTTGATGAAGCTGGCGGCGTAGACCGGTTGCCGCACCGCCACAAACAAGAAGACCTGTGAGCCGCTATAGCCCAGGCGAACATCAACGCCGGCTTTGACCAGGAAATACCACAGCAGCAGTTCTTGTTCGGTGGGTTGATTCGGCTGCAGCGTCTTCACCAACTGCCGCCACAATGCGATATGACCCCAGTCATCCAGACTTAAATCGCGCCGAACCTGGGCCATCGCATGCAGGGTTGGCTGGTGACGGGTCTCGCTCATTTGTTCCCAGAATGCGGCAAGCACCTTCGGGTTGATGCTGCCAACCCGCAAAGTTCGCCATTGCCGGTCATACGGCAAACGAATAGCGTTGCCATAGAAGCTGAAATCGATGTTGTCTGCCGCGACTTCGACCGGCATTGGGCGCGTTGGCGCGGGCGAGACCGGCGCCTTGGGAAGCTGCGCCAGCTTGACTGGCACATCCTGCGGGGCGGGCTCGACGCGCGCGGGCGGACTTGCCGCAGCGGGCGCTTTCGGGATCAAGCGGGGCTTCGGGTTCGGGTCGCGCACTTTGCCCTGGAAGACCTGAAATTCTTGCCATTGCGACTTCAGATGGCTGGAAAACTGCTGATCCTGTTCGTTACGGTAAGCCTGGTACTGACGCTCGGTCTCGGCAACACCACCGCGCTGAGCGCGCAACCAATCCTGATAGCCATCGGCAGCCGCGCGGGCCAGACCAGACGCGCAAATCAACAGAATCGTGACGCTCAATACAGCCAAGCGATTGCCGCCTACCCTAATTTCGTTTCTTGCCATGATCCTGAAAACCTCAGTTGACCGCTTCATAGCGTTTGAAAAGTTTTGTTTGAAATGTCTTGTGAATACGAACATTAACGCCTTCGGTAACGCTCACCCGTCGGGTAAGTACGCTACGCACCCGAGTCCAGCCGAGGTTTCCTGGATGATGTATCCCTGTAGCAGAAACCCTGGAAGCGAACATTCAATCCGGAGGCGGTTCGCCGTTCTCGGATTGGATGTCCGCAATGCGCCATCAGTGGCGCACTTTTGCGCTGAATTACTCCATCAGCTTCATCTTGGCAATTTCCTCGGCCAACTCTTCCTGGCTCTTCTTCGCCTTGAATTGTTGCCACAGCGCGCGCTCGTTGTTCATGCTGGTTTTGAGCACTTTCTCGGTAGCTTCCTTGGTCACGGAAGGATCAAGTCCGACCAGTACGTAGACCGAGCCTTTCGGGCTGGTGATGCTGCGGAAGACGCGTGACCCGACAATGGTCTCGGCGGTAATCAGCTTGGACACGCTGGTGTTGACCTTGTCGACCGTCTCCGAGGAAGCCGCGCCGGTGGTTTCAACATATTGCTTGATCATGTTGGTGACATACACCTTCATTTGCTGAGCAAGGTTGACCCTTGCCGCAGCCGCGGCCTGATCTTTCATGAACGAGGGGCCCGCCGCCGATTTTTCATGCGAACCGACCGCCGACACCGCAACGCCTTCAACCGGTGCATCGCAAATCCAAAGCGGCGCGCTGATGTTGGGGGCGTCAGGGAAGACGCATTCCGAAGGCACCTTGTCCAATTTAATGGCGTCCTTGCCGCCAAAACAACCGCTAAGCGCCACCGCCAGCAGGGAAGACAACACCACCATATGTTTCTTGTTCATTTGAATCTCCTTAGAAAGAACCGAAAAAACGCCATTTTCAGAAGTTATTGAAACCCCGTTCGATGGATCAAAATCGCCGTAATCGGGGCGCCCATCTACAACTAATTAGCAGGTACCAGCCAAATCCATAACATGCCGCTATCAGGGTCTTTCCATTTGGCTCGCACACTGGCCTTCACTTCGATCTGATTAACCTCTTCACGAATTTCTTTTTCGGAAACCGATGAAGCGCGTTCACCGACCACATATTGCGATGTTGAATGCTCACTGCTGACCACAACGCCATATCGCTTGGCATATTCATCGCGGGCGCGCGTAATGGCCAATTCTTCTTGCGCCTGTTCGCCACGCACATGGAACCCGGCCGAGGCTGATACCCCTTCTCCCGGATCATTGATCCAGGCTGGCCGATTTCGTGAATCCATTCTTCCATTCTGATCGACCCCCAAGTGGCCGCATGCCGATAGCAACGACATCGCAATGGCCAGACTGGAAAGATATTTAGCGACCAAAGGACGTCCAAACCGATTTGAAAAGCCCCGCGCTTCGGCCTTAAAAAAGCGTATCGCATATTTAAAATGAAGAATTTTCAATTCAGGCCAGCCTTTCGATCCGATATTTTTGGGAGACGCCGCTTTAATCACTATTCACACCATTCACACCATTCCACCTATCAGCCTTGCTGACTGGTTCATGGGCGGAATAAATTCATCCATGTTGATTTTTTATGTATTACTTCAATCTGATCACCCAAACGAATGCGTCGGGATTTTTCTTCGTCTTCAGGAATAACCCAGGCTTCGCCGCCCGTGACGAGATTGGAAACAGTCCCTTCAGCCAAGGGAATCTTGTCATAACCGACTTTTTTGGTAATGGGATGCACGCGTTCCCTTTCGGAAAAAAACACCACCTTATTTCCAGGAATAATGCCTTGTTCGCTGCCAATGGAAATCCTGAAGATCGATTTTCCTTTTTTTTCACGTTTCCCCAACACATAACCTTTTGGCGCAAACAGATTGAGTAAATCAGCCTGCACGTCTTTCAAGGCATTTTGACTGGCGGCACGTACCATGCTCACCGAAAGATCTTGTGAGCCGCGATCGCTGGTTGACTGGGAGTTGGAGCCACGACCATTCAATGTTTTCAAAGGTCGCAAACTGGGAATCTCGTAAACACGCAGGCTGATATTGACATTGGCCTTGTGAGAATAAGAAGCGGGCGTGGTATAGGTTTTACCTTTCTTGTCGGTATAACTCGAAGCGGCCACATATTCAGACGCATATTCGGCCAGGGTAATGCTGGGTTTGACCGCGAAATTCGCCAACGAAGGACCGTCATAGCCGCCAACCCCTTTAACCTCGGCAAGCTGCAATTCCTGCCCCAATTTGGTGGCAATACTGCGGTCGATCACCTCTGCGCCATTCGCTCCCAGCATTTCCTCCACCGCCCGGGTCAATGTTGTTGCCGCCTGCGCCCTTCTGGCGCGGTCCAGATTACTGTCTTCGGCTTCGAAAACGACGACCTTGGCTCGTCCTTGTCGATTCAGATCAGCCTCGGACGGCAAACGGTCGGCGGACTGAAGCGGCGCATCGTTACTGAAATCCGACAATGAGACCTCGGAACTGGCACACCCCCCCAAAACCAGCAGCCCGGATAATGCCAGCGCGTAAAAAAACCTTTCCCGCATGATGATTCCCCTAACTTGTACCCAACTAGCCAACTTGCCAACTAATCGACAAATCCCAAACTTGCGATCGGCCCGACTTCCCGCATCGCGCTCAGCAACTTTTGAATGGCGATCTGGCGAGCACCTCGATAATCATAGGTTGACGAACCGGAAACCGCATATTCACGCCCTGAAAGCACACGATCGTTATCGTCGCGCACGCTCAGCGTCACATTCAGCTTGACCATCTTGCTACCGTAAATCTGGTCTGTCCGACTGCTGCTGGAAATAGCCAACACATTACCGCCTCTCTGCGACCGCTCGGTACGAATACCGCTTTCATTCAGGTAAGTGCCGACCGCCTCAGCCAGATCATTGTCTTCCTTACGCGTTTCAATCCGAAATACCAGCGCCGTCGGTGCCTGCCGGGCCTGTCCCTGCAACGATTCGTAATTGCGTAACCGGGCGGCGCCTTCCCCACCCGATTCCGCACCGATCAATAATTGAGCATAGCCCACCGCTTTCTCCAAAGTGGGCTGTAATCGACGCAACTGAACGAATCGCTCCAGCGGCGTCTTGCTGTCAACACTCCGGGTGGCTTGCTGTATGCCGCCATCCAGCGCACTCAATTTGCCTTTGAGATCGTGAATAAACGCTTGCCGATCGACTTTGACGAGAACGAAAAAGCCATTCTCCGACTGAGCCGTCTTTTCGACGATGTAGTTGCTGAACTCCGTTTTTTGCACTTCCTCGGAAATCCGCGTGTGCGCGTGTCGATCAACCTTGTTGTTATCGACCGTGACCTGGCTTTCAAGCTGCCCGGAAATACTGACGCGCAGCTTGGCCGCGATATCTTTCAACGCGGCGCGTTTTGCGCTGTCAAGTTCCTGCCCTTCACCGACTCCCCAGAACCATTCTCGGCTATCCGCCGGCGATGACAAAACCCAGGCGGGAACCACGTTCTTCTGTTTGCCCATCTTGGGCAGCATGTTTTCACAGCCGACAAGCGGGATGAAAAGAAACAAGCAGAACAGCAGTTTTTTCATTTTCTTGGCTTCATCAAATTTTGCGGAAGTTTGAATATTCCGGGTCCGGTTGTTTTATAAATTCGCGTGATGATTGCGCCGGCCATTGTTTGAAATGGCCATTTCGGAAAGGGCGGCGTAGTTATTCATACGCCCGATTAAGCGAAATTTTCCAGTGCAAACAAGGGACCAGCGAGGGGGCGCGAGCATTTATGAAAAATCCGGGCTAGTGGCATGCAGTATTTTGCCAGTGAACGGGTCCGCAATCATCTGCCAACATAGCTCATAGACTTTTTGCGCTTGTTCTTTACCGGCGACATGAACATCCCCCAGCGCGCGGCAAGGCAAGGCACTATTGACGCGAAGGTAGACGGATTCGCTGATGACGATGTCCACCCCCAGTTTTTTGGTCGCGCTTTCCAGGCGCGAGGCCAAATTCACTGTATCGCCGATGGCGGTGTAATTGAACCGGATCGAAGACCCCAGATTGCCGACAATGGCCGCGCCGCAATTGATGCCAATGCCGGTTTTCATGGCGGTCGCGCCGGCTTTGCCTAATGACTCGTTGATTCGAATTTGTGCATATTGCATCGCCACCGCTGCGCGGCAAGCGGCCAGGACATGATCCGGCTGATCCAACGGCGCATTGAACAGCGCCATGATGGCATCGCCGATATATTTATCCAGCGTACCGCCCTGATCAAAGATCGCCTCGGTCATCGGCTGAAAATACTGCGCCATGATTTCAGCCAGACGCTCCGGCGAGACGCCCTCCGACATTGAGGTAAAACCGCGAATATCGGAGAACAGCACGCTGATTTCCTTCTTCTCACCGCCGAGTTTGAGTTGATCCGGATTTTCGACAATACGATTCACCAGTCCTGGCGGCAGGTACGTTGAAAAGGCCAGACGCAGTTTTTCGGCATGCTTCCTGGAGTGCGACAGCAAGGTGGTCTCGATCGTCATCGCGGCAATTGCTACGGCGGTTATCGCATAGCCGCTTTCAAGCCAGATGCCGGCTTGACGATAAAGCAACAAGCCAAGCAGATAAACCGCACTGGCCAAGCCAAGATAAAGCAGCGCGCGCAGCAGAATTTGGCGTATCAGCATGATCGCCAGCACGCTCGACAAAACCAGAAACAACACCCCTGCCATGGTCGGCGCTTCCAGTTCTTGCAGACCATGTCCATCCAGCAGATTGGCCATGAAGGTCGCATGCATCAGTGGGCCGGGATATTGCCCCAGCGGCGTCGCGCGCACATCGGCGATGCCGGCTTCGGTAATGCCGAACAGAACAACTTTGCCCTGAAACTGATCGGGCTGGAAATCAGGGGCAAACAATTGAGCGAATGACAGAGTGTGAAAGCGGTCTTCCGGATAAAAATTCAAGCGCGTGAAGCCACGTTGATCGAGATGAACCACCCGCTCGGCAAAGCGCAATTTGGCGGTTTTCAGCAGGTCGCCATCATTCCCGCGCAGGCTGGCCTGGCTGTCGAGAAAGACTTGCATGGTCTGCACGCCCAAACTGGGTTGCACACTGCCAAGTAGTACAAAAGCGGCGGGATAGTGGCGAAAGCGTTCATCCTTGTCCGGTAAGGTGTTCAACGAAGCCAGTGCAGCTTGGCCGGCAAGGACATCCGAAATTGAAAGCTCCACTTCCTCGCTTTCGATCAAACGCACATCCTGAAAATCGGTCAGGCTGGAATTGGCGAGCAAGTTCATGCCAGCCTCATCCGGGCGCAGATTGCGAATGCCATTGAGCAGAAACCCGCCGATGGTGGTGGCTTGTGCCAGTGCCGCGCCCAAGGCTTTATCTTGTTCCGGCTCGGTTGGCTCGGAAAACACCATATCCAGCGCAATTACGCTGGCTGCGCGGCATTTTTCGATGCCGGCGGCGATTCGCTGGCGTGGCCATGGCCAACGACCGAATTGTTTGACCGCTTGATGGTCGACCGCGACAAAAATGATGTCACGGCTTGGGGTGTGCGGGTTAAAGCGGTAATAGGTATCGCTGATCGCGCTGGCCAAGGCGGCAATCGGGCCGGGTTGCCAATGGAACAGCAGCGTCAGCAACAAACCAAGCGAGACCAGCGCGCTGGCAAGATGGGTAAATTCACGACGAGTTAAAGGCAGGGGCATGCGGCTGCTTGGCGAGCGACTGTCGGGAATTCACGCCTCAGTTTTTATCCTGCCAGGCGCGCAGGGATTTGATCGCCTGAGCAGCATCGCCACTGATTTTGCGTTCTACCGCGATGCGGCCTTGAGTGACCAATTCCTTGCCAGCTTCCAGGGTGAGGCTTTCGACATAAGCCACGAATTCGCGTTGAACTTCGGTTTTGTATTGCTCAAAGGCGTTTTTTTCGCTGGCGATGCCTTCGGCATGTCGGCGAGCGTAACTTTCAAAATCATCTTCAACCGGTTTGCTGACCTCAGTTTCCCGATACAGGCCAATGGGCCCCTGGGTGCTGGTAATGTCGACCACGCCTTGATCAAGCACCACGCTGACGCCTTCATCCTTGTCGCCAACCAGAAATCGTGTGCCCTTGACGCCGATCACCGATAGCCGGGTTTTGACCTCGACGCCTTTTTGCGCCGTACGCTTGTGGACTTCAAATAGAGCCTGGCCTTTGTTCAGTTCCGCTTTGCTGACACCGGTGAAGATTGCCAGACTGAACGAGTCGATAGCAACCGAGAGGCGGCCGTCATCGGTAAGCGCGCGGCCTTCCAAAGTGTGTATTTCATCGCCCGCGCACAACGATCTCGGCAATACGCCCGGGCTGGTTTTCAAGACTTTGCTGTTGGGTTTGATGCTGACCTGGCCCTCAAAGGCCACCAGTTTTGCGACTGACTGACATTTCGCCAGCGCGGGGCCGGACAGGATCGAAAGCAGGATGACCAGGAACACATTCTGTAATCGCATGGACGGCACTCCCGTGGGCTTATCAGGCCGCGATTCTATACCGCAGTTTCTTGGCCATGGTTTTTCTCGCTGGAGAAGTTCACTCTGCCCAAGCGCCCGCCGAATTTCGCCCGGGATGCGTTTCGAGCCTCACAGCCACCAGGTTGGGCTGCCTGGTCGAAATATTTGCACTTCTCGAATCGCCAAAACAAAGAAGGGTGCGACATGCGCACCCTTCCGAGACAACATTCTGCATTCAAATCAAATCAAATCAAGCCTCTGCCGGCTTGGGCGGTTTCTTGTGAAAACGACGAAACGGTTTTTTCGCTGGCGAGCCGGCCGGGGCTTCGTCGCCGCCTTCTACAGGCACCACAGCGGCATCGACCACCGATTGTGGCTCGGTGCTGACCGGGCGCGGCGGCTGTCCACCGCGACCGCCGCTTCTGCTCTCGCCTTTGGGCTGGCCTTTTGCCGGGCCGCTTCTCGGCCCGCCCCGAGGACTTCCCATCGCGCCGCCTCGACCACCTCCGCCAGCCCTGCCTTGTCCAGGTGGAGGCCCTTGTTTTTCCTGATGGCCAATGCGATTACCGGGAGCCAAGGTTATTTCCAGCTCGTGCAGTTCGTCCCATTGTTCTTCGGTACGCTGATTGTCGGGAATCGCCAACAGCGCTTGCATGCGGCTACGGGGAGAGGGTGTTTGCTGTTCAGTCATGGCTGCATTATCCAAGAAACGGCGGTAAAACGCGCTCGCGCTTTAAGCGCGGCGAAATGATTGCAATAATTTTACTCATCACCTGCATCAACTCGTGATGCGTCGATAAATATCGGACACCTTGAACGGCAATTGCCGCACATCGTCGAGGATGATGTAACGGGCCGCGCCGTACATGTGCGGCAAGTAATCGCGCGCCTCTCTATCGATGGTGATGCAGAACGGATGCACACCAGATCGACGTGCCTCCAGCAGCGCCATGCGCGTGTCCTCGATGCCATACTGACCGCGATAGACATCGAAATAATCGTCCGGGCGGCCATCCGATAGCGTAACCAGTACTTTAGTCCGAGCTTCGATTTTTTTCAGCAAATCAGTGAGGTGGCGAATAGCAAAACCCATGCGCGTGTATTCCTGCGCACGGATGCCGGAAATTCGCGCTTTGACTTCGGCGTTGTAAGGCTCGTCGAATTCCTTGATGCGGAACAGCTCGCAGCGTTTGCGCGTAGTGCCGGAAAAGCCGTAAATCGCGTAGCGGTCACCGAGTCGCTCCAGCGCCTCGCACAGCAACACCAGCGCCTCGCGCTCGGCCTCGTTGATCCAGCCCTTGGTGCTGCCGCTCATGTCGACCATGAAGGCGACGGCGATGTTGCGTTCCGCCCGGTGTTGACGCACAAACAGTCGATCCGACATCTCGCTGCCATCTTTGGCGTCGGCGAGCGCTTCCACCAGCGCATCGATATCGACTTCATCGCCATACGCCTGCCGCTTCATCAACCGGTTTTCGTCGCGCATCGCCTCGAACGCATGGCGCAGGTGCTTGATCAAGCCGGCATGTTTATCCAGCGTTTCGCGGTAAAAACTGTCGTAGATCGGCGGCACATCCTTCTCGCGCATGACGCACCAGTTTTTGCGATGACATTGCCGGCCCATGTCCCACTCCGGATAAAACAACGCACCGTCTTCGTGGTAGGTGCCTTGCCAGACCGCATCCGGGTCGGCCTGCACGTCATACAGCAGGCTGGCGTCGTACTCGCCATCGCCAGCCGGCACCAGATATTCGGGCGGGATTTCGCCAAAATCGAGGAACACCGACGCCATCAACTGCTTGACGTCCTCCGGCGGCGCAATCGGCGCGCCGTCAAGCGTCAGCTCCATGTCCATGCGACCTTCTTGGTCATTGATTTCCGCCTCGAACTCGGCCGGATCTTTCGCCGCCTCATCCGGGCTGCGCGGCTTGTGGCGTTGATGTTCCTCAAGCAATTCGGCCAGCTTGACCCGCAGCCGCGCTTTTTCCTTTTGCTGCCGCGCGGCAAAGGCAATGGCAACCGCATCCGGGCGAAGCTCGCCCTGATAGCACCAGGGCGCAAAATCAGGTAACAGATAGGCATCGCCGAGCAAGCGAACGCTATCGACAACGGTCGCATCGGGATCGGCCAAACGCCGCGCGAAACCATCCCAACCCGCCGGCAGACTTTCTCCGAGGGCGTTTTTCAAGCGCTCCATTTCGCGATGCAAGCCGGGCAGTTCGCGGGCGATACAGGCGGTCAGACGCAAGGTTTCCAGCGCGTTGAGCTGTTCCAGCGCGCGGTCGGGATGCGGAAACTGGGCGCAACTGGCCACCAGATCGATCCGAAACGTGCCAAAGCGGGTTTGCGCCCACATCAGCGCCACCATCGCCTTGGCCAGCTTGAAGTTGTCATCCATGCTGGGCAGTCGGGCAATCACCGCCGGCAGGTGCAATTTCTCGGTATTGGTGTGGATGGATTCGGCCTGCGCAATGGTCAACTTGCGCCCGGAAAGCCCGCGCACAAAATTGCCGAGCACGCCGGAGACCTCATCGAACATCACCCCGGCAGTCATTTCAAGCTGCTTCTCGGCGAAATTCTCGACCTGTTCAATCGCTTGCAAGGCGTTACGCAAGCCGAGCTGGTCGTAGCTATCGCAGGCAAACACCGCCCAGGCATTCACCTGTCGCTCGCCCATGCTGGCCAGCAACTTGGGCGCGCGCTTGCCGAACTGCCAGCCCAATTCCAGATGCGTGCTGGCGATGCGCTTGATCCAGGACAGGATGAATTCGCAATCTTCCGCCGGCAACGCGGCCAGCTCGGCAGCCAAGCCTTCAACCTTGTGAAAAGTCAGATCGGCTTCCAGCCATTCTTCGAGCAGTTCAAAGAGTTCTGCGGCGGTACGGGAATTGACGCTCATGGGCGAGTGACCAGTGAGTCAGAACAGGGTATTGGGTGACGCGGCGCGATGGCCAGCCAGATAAACGCAGAGATATCGATCAGGAGCTTCACTTCTTGCGACTCGTTGTTGTTTAGGCCGCCTGCAAAAACCCAGCTTCGGCGGCAATGTATTCGGGGCGTTTGGCCTTGGCTTCGTGGAGGTTGAAATTGAGCATGAAGCGTTCCAATACATCTGCCTGACCAAGTATAGAGTCAGGATTGAAAGCTGAACAAGGCGAAAGACCCATAGCCATTTATGTCCCAAGTGTTCACAGTTTCCGAGCTGAATCGGGCGGTGGATAGGCGCAGCGCATCCACCGTTGGTGCGCAGAATGGAGGATGCGCTGCGCTTATCCACCCTACTTCTGGACGACTTCTGGGCATGGCCAAAGATTTTGCTTTACCTTCAAAGCACATCGTGTGCGCCCGGGAAATCAATATTTCGTATTCGGCATGGCTCAAGTGGCAGCCGCTTTCGGCCGCCCATGCAATGTAATACCAAGAGCCGGCGTGACTGATGGTGACTGATGTGCCAAGCCTTTACAAACACACCAAACTTGCGGCTCGGTCATCGATCGGTTGTGGTGAAAGTCAGTGTGCCTTCCGCCACCATCACCTTATCGTTGCTCTTGGGCTTGAGTCCGCGCGTCTTCAGAAGCCCGCTTTGCGCATCGCCATGACTGCCCCGAATCACGTAATAGCCGGTTTTCCGGTCATAGTTCAAGGCCGGCAGCATGTCTTTCGGCCGTTGTGTGCTGGCGATGATCTGCAAGTGTTCAGTGCCGAAGGGGGGCTCAACGGAAAACTCGCCCAGTTCAACGTAATGATTGGCTTGATCGGCAGGCACTCGTTTGACGAAGCGTCCTTCGCCGAGGTCATTCTCGGCGCCATCCTGCAGCGGCAGCAGATACGAAAACTGACCGTCCTTACGCACGACGTGACCCACAATATAAAAATAGCCGGGCTGATTCAGGCGCGCGGCCAACTTCACCGTTTCGCCGGATTTGAAGTGCAGTTGGCGGGCGCCGACGCTGGTCACCAGGTCCGCACGCAAATCGCCGGACACCGCTTCGCCCATGCGCAACAGCTTCTCGAAATCCGGCGCCAATGGTTCGGCTCGATAACCGGCATAGGCCGAGCGGGTCAAACGCACGCCGCGAACGCCGAGAAAGGTCTGGTTGTTGGCATTGCGCAGTTCCAGCACGACATCGATATCGCCGTTATCGAGCAGCCGATACTCACCGCTGACGCGCAGTCGAGGCCCGCTGCGGCCAGACATTTCGCCGCGCAAGGCATCGGCCAGCGCAATGCCTAACGGCGTTGCTTCGCGGCTGCCGAGGGCGGTCAACGGCTCGGCCTCCGGCAAACGGCCCGTTGCACCTTTGAGCAATATCCGCGCGGCAAACGCAATCGAATCCGCCGAGTCTTCGAGCAACGCCCGTTCGCGTTGCAGAGACGTTTCGCTGGCCGGCAACGCATCCACCGCCATGCCCAGCGCGATGGCGACCAGGCGATGATCCGCGATCTCGCGCAGCACGCCGATCTGCTGTTCGATCAACTCATGCCGGGCTTTACGCACCTGGGCGCTGGCCATGGCTTGCGCGCCAGCATTGAACGCCTTGACCAGATCAGACAGCTTTTCGCGATAAAGTGGCACCGAAGTTGCCGGTTCGAGCCGCGCCTGCGCGCCTTCCGGCTCGATGCCGCCGGGCAACTCGATATAACGCAGCCCCAGCAACGGCAAGTCAGTAGCGGAACGGTTCGACACCCGCGAGCCGCAATCGTCGACTTTGTTGTTGGTCGTCTGAGTACAGCGTTCAACCACTGAATTGATGCGCACCTGAATGGCCGCGGCCAGATCCGCAGCGGCGCGCTGGCGCGCCTCCATCGGGTCTGCGCCATAGCCGTTGCCTTCCAGCGCCTGGGCGCTCGCCGCAATGAAAAACAGCCCCAGCCCGGACCAGATCAGATACCGGAAAACCGCAAACAAGCGAGTGAAGGCGCGCATGACATGTCCTTGATGAGTGGATAAACGACCCGGGTGCAATACAAACTGGAACATTGCCGGGAACCGGGTTTGCACTGATTTTTGCCTCGACTCCAGGCGACTACATAGAGAAAGCGTTTGCGTATCGGTCATGGCTGCATTTTCCAAGAAAGGCGCAACAAAAAACACGCAACTCAACTGGTGATGCGTCGGTAAATATCCGAGACCTTGAATGGCAATTGCCGCACATCGTCAAGAATGATGTAACGCGCCGCGCCGTACATGTGCGGCAGGTAATCGCGCGCTTCGCGGTCGATGGTGATGCAGAACGGATGTACCCCGGAACGCCGCGCTTCAAGCAGCGCCATGCGCGTGTCTTCAATGCCATATTGACCGCGATAGACATCAAAATAATCATCCGGCCGGCCATCAGAAAGCGTCACCAGCACCTTGGTGCGGGCTTCCACTTTTTTCAGCAGATCGGTGAGATGCCGAATAGCGAAGCCCATCCGCGTGTATTCCTGCGCGCGAATACCGGAAATGCGCGCTTTCACTTCCGCGTTGTACGGCTCGTCGAATTCCTTGATGCGGAAAATCTCGCAGCGTTTGCGCGTGGTGCCGGAAAAACCGTAGATCGCGTAGCGGTCGCCCAGGCGTTCCAGCGCCTCGCACAGCAACACCAGCGCTTCCCGTTCGGCCTCGTTGATCCAGCCCTTGGTGCTGCCGCTCATGTCGACCATGAAAGCGACGGCAATGTTGCGTTCGGCGCGGTGCTGGCGCATGAACAGCCGATCCGACATTTCGCTGCCGTCGCGGGCATCGGCGAGCGCCTCGACCAGCGCGTCGATATCGACTTCATCGCCATACGCCTGCCGCTTCAGCAGCTTGTTTTCGTCACGCATGGCCTCGAACGCCTTGCGCAACTGCTTGACCAGGCCGGCGTATTTTTCCAGCGTGTCGTGGTGAAAGGTGTCGTAGATCGGCGGCACGTCTTTTTCGCGCATGACGCACCAGTTCTTCCGGTAATGCTGCCGGCCCATATCCCACTCGGGATAAAACAGCGCGCCTTCCTCGTGATAGGTGCCTTGCCAGACTGTATCCGGGTCGGCCTGCACGTCGTAGAGCAGGCTGGCGTCGTATTCGCCATCACCGGCGGCAACCAGGTATTCGGGTGGAATTTCGCCGAAATCGAGGAATACCGACGCCATCAACTGTTTGACATCCTCCGGCGGCGCAATCGGCATGCCGTCCAGCGTCAGTTCGATGTCCATGCGGCCTTCGTCGTCGTTCACCTCAGCCTCGAACTGTTTTTTCTCAGCTTCCGATTCCTCCGGGCTACGCGGTTTGTGGCGTTGATGTTCTTCCAGCAACTCGCCCAGTTTTACGCGTAGGCGGGCCTTCTCTTTTTCCTGCCGCGCGGCGAAGGCGGCGGCCACCGCATCCGGGCGCAGTTCGCCCTGAAAGCACCACGGCGCGAAATCGGGCAGCGCGTAGGCGTCACCGAGCAGGGTCAAGCTGTCCTCGATGTCGGCATCAGCTTCGCCCAGACGGGTGGCAAAACGCTGCCAGCCCATCGGCACGCCCTCGCCCAGTTGCCGCTTCAAATGTTCCATGTCGCGGTGCAAACCGGGTAATTCACGCGCAATGCAGGCGGTCAGGCGCAGCGTCTCCAACGCATGCAGTTGCCGCAACGCATGCTCGGGCGAGGGAAAGTCAGCGCAGGCGGCGAGCAGATCGACGCGGAAAGTGCCAAACCGGGTCTGCGCCCAGAGCAGTGCCACCATCGCCTTGGCCAGCTTGAAGTTGTCGGCAATGGTCGGGAAACGCGCCAGCATGCCAGGCAGAAAAATCTTCTCGGTATCGGTGTGAACCTGTTGCGCCTGTTGCATCGCCAGCCGCCGGCCGGACAGCCCGCGGACAAAATTGCCCAACACGCCCGCCACCTCATCGAACAGCACGCCGGCGCTGATTTCCAATTGCCGCTCGGCAAAATGGTCGGCCTCTTCCATCACCGTCAGACAATGCCGCAGCCCGAGGCGGTCGTAGACATCGCACGCCCCCAGCACCCAGGCTTCCATGACGCGGCGATCCATGCGGCCGATCAACGCCGGCGCGCGGCGGGCGAATTGCCAAGCCACTTCCAGATTGGAACTCGCCACGCGTTGGAACCAATCGAGAATGAAATCCTGCTCGGCGACCGGCAAAGAAGCCAGCTTCTCCGCCGTGGGGCCAACCTTGCGGAAGGAAAAATCCGCCTCCAGACAGCCTTCCAGCAGTTCGGTGATTTCTTCAGGGGTACGGAGATGCGTGCTCATCAGTCAATTACCAGCGCGTGAGTACCGGATATTGGGTAATCAGCGGGTCCGGCGTCAGAATCGTCATCTGATTGGCGATGGCCTGGCAGATCAGCATGCGGTCGAACGGGTCGTGGTGCAGCAAGGGGAGTTTGTCCAGCACCAAGGTATCGGCCTCGGCAAGGTGGAGGGCCAGTGGCAGCTTGCCCAGTCGGTGCTTTACAGCGATTTCCCAAGCGGACACTGAAGACAGGAAAACCTCGTTGTTGGCATCCGAGAACAGCGCGCGAGCCGTTCGGCTCGCCTCGGGCTTGTCGCGGATGATCCAGAGAAAAGCGCAGGTATCCAGCAGCAACTTCATTTTTTGTCGGCTGCATTGTTGTAGGTTGCTTCAGGTTCCGCCGCTTGAAGTTCAGCCGCACTGTCGATGTTGTCCAGAAAAGGATCCGGCAACTCGCCGTTGAACGCCTTGAGCAGTTCATCCGGCAATGGCTCGAAGAAGCTGGCGGGGATTTCGTAGTCGCTATCGCAGGCCAG
>JFJP01038117.1_pt2 | contig 20951 bp, 12 predicted proteins | sample 431651 | NCBI WGS metagenome assembly JFJP01 (sample SAMN02602958, study PRJNA72255) | Microbial mat metagenome, whole genome shotgun sequencing project. | biome: fresh water; feature: sink hole; material: water; isolation source: purple microbial (photo- and chemosynthetic) mats found in...
AATACTCTAAGGTTTCCATGTATTTATCATACATTATTTTAGCTAAATCATCGAATAGACCTGTATCGGTTTCATCTTCTTTACCCTCATAGAAGGGCATCGTATTAAAACCCATGAGACTCATGGTGTTCCACCTCATTGGTTGTTGACCAATTTTTGCGTTATAATCTGTGGTATTATTTGCTGCAGAATCTAAATCGGCACCAGATGAAGGAACATCATTTTGTCCAATTAATTCACCATTAGCATCAATGATTTCCAACAAATCTTTCTTTTTGAACTTCATAATAACATATTTTCATATAAATACTATAAATGTTATTAAGATTCTTCATCTGCCTCCGAATCTTCTCCATTAAATTCTTGGTCGCTAACGTATTCGTCAAGTGCTTCAGCTGCACTATCTTCCATTTCAAAGAAATCCTCCATTGTTAAAGTTTCCGGAAGACCAAACATTTCCTTAAACTCACCAAAATATTTTTTTCTTTTAACTACAATAGCCTTTAATTCTTTTTCCTTTTCAGTTTCGTCACCCGATGCAACTTCAAGTTTTTTAATTCTTCCTTCAAGTTCCGCATTTTTTCTATCAATTTCGATTTCGATTTCAGTTTTTGGAATATTTTCAATATTTTCCCTAACAATCTCGATATATATCCCATTAAACTTACCAAGTTGGTATATACTATCGTCTTTAAGTAATACGAATTCTCCGGTTTCTAATTTATCGTTAACCGATTTTATTTTCGGCTTGCCGCTTTTTTCCATTAAATCATTTAAATGTGCTAATGCACTTTCATAGATTTCATAATAAACTGGATTGGCAACATTATTATTAAACCCATCCCACACTAATCTTGGGTCATACCCAGTCTTATTCCAAAACTCAATTTCCTTATCTTCCAAGCACATTGCTTCTTCTAGAGTATCTCTATCAAAATTTTTCAAATCTAATTCACCAGGATTAAAGTCCTTACGTTCAAATATTTCCTCAACTTTACGATTACCAAATTCGTCCTTTACCTTTTTCTTAACAATTTTAATTGGAATTTTTTTCTGAATTTCGGGGTCAAATGCAACCAATAATGTCTTAACCCTCTTATTGAAGTTACTAAGATATTTAGGTACATTATAATTACCCTTCATTTCCGGATTTTCGAGCAATTCTTCAGCCGAAATTAATTCCGATGAATATCTTTCAATTGTTTTATCATCCTTATCTTTAATGTATTGGGAGTTACCATGTGAAGCTAAATATCCGGTATTAACCTGAAATACTACACTATCCAATTCTGGTTCAGGTGGCATATAATTAGCTACCAACTTCAATATTAAATCATCATTAGGTCTACCCTTTTCCCTATTATACTCAAATTTAGCTTCGTGCTTATCAAAAAGTTTGTCGGCAATTGCTTTTCTTTTTGCAATAAGCATTTCCATATGTGCTTGTTTTGCCTTTTCCTTTCCATTTTTATCATTACCACGTTTCTTATATGCTGCCAAAGTAGTTTTAATCCTAGTTCTTGTAGCAATTTTCCTTAATGGAATTTGGTGCTGATATATATCTATAGCATAATCATAATAATAATTTACAAATTCCTCACCCTTACCATGAAGAATATATTCGAATCCTTTATCAATAAATTCTTCGACATATATTGGCATAATTTTCGACTTGATATTATTACCTGTTAGTTTAACCTTTTCAACCATTTCTTTATTTTTCTTATCTTTAACTAAAGAAAGAGTCGCATAGTTAATTCGAGCAAGATTAAAACATGATATGTATTCTCCATCATTATCAACCGACATAAATGGTTCACGCATTTCTTCGGTATTAAATTTCATAATAAGTGCTGAAATTCCTGTCTTACCACCATACTGCCACATTTCGTCAATTACTCCCTCAGTTGCTCCCTCAGTTACTCCCTCATTAGTAACTCTAATAGTAGTCATATCCGGAATCTGAAAGTTTATACCGTCAGTAACCGCCATCAATGCCAAACAACCATATTTTTCAAACCAATTAATCGCATGTCTTAATTCCAAGCGACCATTACAAGTAATACGTGCAGCACAAAGGTTGTCAGACCAGTTAAAGGAAATTCCTGAACCCAAAGCACCAAACAACGAGTTATTTAAAATCTTAATAGGTAATTGTTTAATTTTAAACATTGCCCTATCAACATCGGTTAATTCATTTTTAATGAACTTATTATATGCATCGTGGTCAATATCTTTCAACAATGAGATTTCCTCGGTATTTAAATCATCTTTATTTGCAAGTTTTTTATAAATATTACGAGTTGTTGTAAGATATAAAAGCATTTTCTTAATAACACCCGTAATGTCAAACATTGGAAATATATCCCAAGTTAACTGCAACATCGGATATAGTGATGCGTAGTCAATCTTAATAATCTTAGTGCTATAGCCAACTTTAAAGCATCTAGCAAGACCACCGGAGAAACCTTCTTTCTTTTCGGAATATGGTATAGCCACATCATTTTCATAACTCCAAGCAGTTAACAATAAGTTCCAAATACTTGCAGTACCCATAGTACAAACTCTCTGATAGGTAGTTGGTACTATTTTGGCTAACATGAATGATGATTGGTTATAGAGTTCATCCACTTGTTCAGTTTCCCACAAGTCATCTAAAAGATATTGCTTTACCAAATCTTTACCACCGATGAAAGATAACATATTCTTAGGCATTGCCACCTCTCTAAACCAAGTAACAAATTCCTTATTTTCGTTTAAAAGATTAGTTTTTAATCTCTTATATTCGGCTTCGCCAATATTTTCCCTATCAAGTTGAAGATTATAGAGGCTTCTAGCTACTATCTGATAATCATAGGGTATTATTTCATACTGATTCTTATCATTAATAACAAATATCTTGTCTTCCCTATAATACCTACCAATTGCGCCATCATCCCCAGGAATATATGTACGATTTTCTCTTGCAAATTTTTCATATTTTGCAATGTACTTTAATTTATATTCTTTTATTTCGCTATTAACAGCTGCGGTTCTTTTAACTGCGTGAATAATATCGATAATCGAATATCCCCACATTTCAGTTGCAGTATATTTATCGGAAGTATTACCGTATTTTACACTAACATTTCCCCTTCTTTTTATACCGATTTCCTTCTTTATTCCGGTTTGGATTTTATCCAAATCCATGTCAAGTTGTTTTGCACGTCCTAGAATGAAGTCAAAGTCAAATTCTTCTGAATGATATCCCGAAATAACGGCAGGTCGTAAATAATCAATTAAAATGAAGAAATCCTGAATTAAATTTCTTTCCGAATCATCATCATCGACTTTATCGACCTCTAATATTGTTTCAAAACCCCTGTTATCCCTAACCCCAATAGCAAATACTCGTGCTAATTGATATCTTAAACCCGTTGTCTCAATATCGAATGTAACCTTATGAATATTTTTATATTCTTCAACACCCTTATATAGTCTTGATTGTGTGGAAATTAGGAATTGCTCAGTTGTTCGTACCGAATGAAACATATCACGATACAAATATATTGGCTCACCCCTATTGTTTTTCTTTACGTTACCATCATCATCATATTCTTTCTCATATGGATGGATTTTCCCATCTTTTAAGAAATCAATAATTGCATTAAATGATTTAGTGCTTGTTATCTTAAAGCAATAACCATTCTTTAATCTCTTATGGTTTCCGGTTTTTAATTTCGTAATGGTAATTCCATGTTGTATTTTCTTGGGTTCGAACAATTCAGGTCTATGCCTATATAATTTAAGACCTAATTGTGATAGGTCTTTCATATATATAAAAGGCGTGTACTTAACCCTTATTTGCTCTGGTTTTTTTCCCGGTTCATGAATTATACATTCTGCAATATTATTTCTAGGGTCTGTTTCGACATTCACAAGATATTTTAAATCTTGATTATACCCTTCAAGAAACTCTTTAATTTCAGTTAAAACTGCGGATTTATCCATTATTTTTTCTCAATTTATAGGTTAACTTTTTTGTTTTCTCATTAAATTTATATTGAATTGAATCAACATTACATAAATTTTCGCTTAATACCATTTTTGGATTATCGGGAATTACTCCAGATAACCATAATGCACTTAATATATTATTTCCAATTATTTTATATTGTACGTCATTTCTTACGACTTCAAAATCCAAATATACTAAATCATTTCTATCTTCCAAAAAATGTTCTAGTACATACACACATACATCGTGTAATTCTTTACCAGTTTTTTTATTTGCAATATCACCACCCCTCAATAATACTTCCATTATTACATCTTGAATTGGATTTACTTGACGCACGTATTTACTTCCCATGTTTATCTTTAATTTTTTTAATCACTTCACTTAAAATTGATTCCCCCACATTTGAGGTATAATCCTCGTTATCAATTACTTTTACAATTTCCTTTCTCTTGCCCTCAATTGCTGAAAAAACATATTCATCTATGGTTTCCCTAAACATGAGTGGATATATGTTTACAAGAAATTTCTGACCTATTCTATGAAGTCTATCCGATACTTGGTCATATTCTCCCACTGAGTATGGTAGTGTCATTATAAAGAGTTTACTAGCAGCTGTGAGGGTCAATCCATAATTACATGTTTGTATTGAACCCAAAAAAACTTTTAAATCTGAATCTGGGTCCTGAAACTTATTAACAATATCTGAACGTTCCTCTACGGTTTGGTCTCCGGTATGCAGTCCCGCAACATCGCCAAGAATTTCTTTTAATTGGTACAGACTTTCCTTGAATGTGTCAACCACAACAACCTTCTCTCCGGTTTCCATGATACTTTCAATTAATTCACCAACATGTTTAATTTTAAGATGTGAAGTATATTGCCTTAAACGAATCATTATTGTTAATGGATTGTGTGTGGGATGCAATACAAAATCATTTGCAACGCCTGCTTCAATTTCATTATAAACCTGATATTCCTTATCATCCATTTCCAGCATGACTTTCTGATAAATTTTATCCGGAAGGTCAGCTAATACCTCAAACTTTCTTTTCCTATGAGTAAATGGTGCTATCTTATGAAACAGTTCTTCGAGTTTTTGTTCAGCACTGTTACTAACATATCCCCAACCATTATTAAAATCATAAAACATTCCGCAATAATATTCGTAGAAATATTTTTTTGTTGCAAAATCCACAGACGAAATCTGATTCATAACTGTATAGAGTTCATGTGCCCTATTGGGTGCTGGCGTACCGCTTAGAAAAATCTTACTTTCCTTTTCATTTCTAAATATATCTTTATTAAATGTTCTGTCGAAGTTCTTGTAGGTATTGGCTTTTGTGTTCTTTAATTTTTGACTTTCATCACAAATAACGCAATCAATTTTATTGAGTTTCAATTTTTTCCACTTCGCCAAAAATTTCTCTTTACTTCCAGGATTGAAGTAATCATAATTTAATATGATGTATTTCGCATCTTCGATACCACAATTATTCTTTTTCCAATTTACAATATGTGCATTACTTTTTGTGAACTTTGCTACTTCCCCGTAATAATTGAACTTCAATGAATTTGGAGTAATAACTACAACCTTTTCAAATCCATTCATTTCAACATATAATATACTTGAGAGGGTTTTACCTATCCCCATTTCGTGGGAAATCAGCGTGTTACGAGTAACGTTCATAAACATTGCTGCAACAATTTGGTGAGGATATAGCTTTATACCATCATTCAGTAATGCATGCATTTTTTCCGAATACTGAATGTATGTTTGCTCTAATTCTACTTTATATTTAACCCATTCCTCTTTTTTAACATTAAGTTCTGCTATAAATTTACGTTTTTCTTCTTCAGCCATTTCAATCTTACGGATTTGCTGAACAAAAAGTTTTCGACTATCATCATTACCAAAGTCAAATCTGATTTTATTAGACCCTTTATATTTTTTAATTAGCGACAATAACGATATTGCACTTATTTCCCATACCATCATACCAGAATTCCATTTACGAGTTTCTTCGGGTAGACTTTTAATTTTATCGACAAGACCTTCGTTATATTGAAATCTGAGATAATAATACGCTCTTTTAGATATGCGTTCGCAATGAATTGTAAATACTGATAAATTCATATCATTTAAATTAATTTTACAAATATATGTAAATTTATATTATTTACAATATATTTTTAATGTTTCCATACAATGACTAGTTAATTACTTAATGTAAAGTATTTATATTAAAACATTATGGTATCTGGAATTTATTTAATTAAAAACATTGTTAATGGTAAAAAATATGTTGGGAGTGCCAAAAACATTAAAAAGAGATGGTATGTACATAAGTCAACACTTAATCACAATAGTCACGATAATTCTTATTTACAAAAATCGTGGAATAAACATGGTGCAAATAATTTTAAATTTATAATTATTGAGGAAGTTGAGCCATCTAATCTGATTGTGATGGAACAACATTATATTAATTTATTTGATGCATGCAATAGAAATTATGGTTATAATATATTAACCATTGCTGGTAATGTTTTGGGATATAAACATTCTGAAGAAAGTAGGTTAAAAATGAGTGCTGCACGAAAAGGAATTTCACTTTCAATGGAAGTAAGAAAAAATATCGGATTAGGGCATAAAGGAATTAAATATAATGTATGTAGAAAGGGTCGTATTGGTAAAAAACATAGTGAAGAAAGTAAAAGAAAAATGTCTGAAGCGAGGGCGGGAAGAAAACATTCTGAAGAAACGAAAAGGAAAATAGCTGAAAGTGGAAAAAAAAGAAAATTTTCTGAAGAAACCAAGAAAAAAATAAGTAAAGCACTTATTGGAAATAAAAATGGATTTGGGCGTATTGTGAGTGAGGAAACAAGAAAAAACATATCAATTTCACATATTGGAATAAATTGTGGAGAAAAAAATGGTAGAGCAATGGCAGTAACCAACAAAGAAGAAGTTATTGCGATTAGAAGTGATTATGATAATGGTATGTCAATTTTTGAATTACAAACAAAATATAATCGAAAATATATGCTTATTTATAATATTATAAAAAAAATAACATGGCGATGGGTGATTTAAATTACTGTTGTTTTTGTAATACTATCAGAAATAATAATATTGATTTGACCATCAACTGGTAAGGTTATCTTACCGCAGCTATCAGGTCCTAAAAAGTCAACCTTAAATTCGCCATAAAATCTACCAGATTTTGAGGTTTGCTTCAATTTAAATCTATATGCAAGTGTATATTGAATTTCATCGGGGAAACTAGGTCTGTCGTTACTAATTACTAGATTTGCAGGTACGTTTGCAATTACATATAATCCAGTTTCGGCATTTATCATAGAAAATGTAACCGCTACATTTTCTAACATGTCGGCACTAATATCATATTCCTCTCTTATCCTCTGAGTAAGAGGATATTTTAATTCGGGAAGTGTACTATTTTTTTTAATAAAAAAATTCTTAATATCGAATGTACTGTAGGTCATATTATTCTCTTTCTTCTAGTGTTATTATAAATACTTTAAAAATTTATTAAAGCGTAGTTGTAATTATAAATTAAAACCCGTACATATATCGCAAGTAAATGGAGTGCCTATTGAATACGACCCGACTATAGGAGAAACTTCAAAAATGGTAGTGCAAACACGAGCACAATAAATACTAGAAACATCAGTACTATGTGCCACACTTAAAACAAACCAATCTTCACCCTCTTTTATTACGACAGGACTAAATGTTGTAGTAATACAACTAGTAGAACTTGCACAAGCGCTCTGTACACCAACACCTTGACAATAAAGAATTGCGCAAGCAAAACTTAATGGTGGTGCGTCTATAGCAGATACTTTATAAGAAATAGTCGCATTATAGCATTGCCCTGCAATTAGTGCCGGATTTGCATATATGCAATTTGCTCTTTCTACACGTCCACCTACTCCAATTACACCAACACTACTAGCTGGAATATCGCAGAATGATATAATTACGGGCGAAAATCCATAAAATTCTTTCATACTATATGGTGCAATTGGAAATGGGGAAGGTGCTGACATACTCACACTTTTTAAGCTACAACTACCCACAACACTTCCATTAACTGCACAGGAAATGGAAGAACAATTAATTCCTGTTATGCACGTTCTTAATGAAATACAACCACTTAAAGGCATTGACATAGCTTAATAATTTTATGGGATTAATTTTACATCAAACACTTCAACACCATACCAATTATTAAGATAAATCTTAACTTTATTATATAATATTGTAGGTGTTAACACATAATATTCTTCTTCTGGCAATTTTAGTACAAATTCTTTTAAAATCTGATTACATAAAACCTCATCAAAACCTAAATCAAAAAGTTCACGATTCCTATAAACTTTAGTCCTTATCATAATGTCAGTAGTTCTCGCATTAAATTCGCTATTAAATTTTACTGTTGCACCGCTTGCAATAATACTACCATCATTTGCTGTAAACCCTGTTAGGGTAATTAAATCGATTTTTGCCATATTATCTTTTTTTTAACTCTTGAATTTCTTCTTTTAATATATTTATTTGTAATTGTTGCTCTTTAATTGCCTCAACCAATACTGCGGTTAATTTATCGTATTTTATTCCTAGTTTTTCATCGGTAATTTTATACATTACGATATCATCTGCACTTGGTACACTATGACTTACAATTTCCGGAAGAACTAATTCAACATCCTGAGCAATAAGACCAACTCTTGTTTCACAATTACAATCGGCACATAAATTATAACAAACACCTTGTAATTGAGTAATTATTGATAATGCATTACTAATATTTACAATATTTCTCTTTAATCTACAATCCGATGTTGCAACCCAATCATTTGCAAATCCACAATTAGTATTTAAGCAAATACCATTTGAAACTGTACAAAGCATAACAGAACCCTGGTAATATAATGCCAAATTACTATTTGGATTAGCAACTAAATGATTTTGACTATTGGTTATGATACTTACTGAACCATCAGCACCGCCTGCACCACCAGTACCACCATTACCACCAACAATACATACGCTACCACCTGCACCACCAGTTGTTGCGCCTACACCACCACAACCACCACAAATAACATATGCACCACCAGTACCACCAATGCCCGAAGTTATTGCTTGACCACCAGTACCTGCACGCATACAAACTATACCACCTGCACAAGCATTTGCACTTGTACATGCTAAACCAATATTCCCAATAATACAAAATGCCCTACCTATTGTTGTTGAAGCCACATCCCATGTGAATACCTTATTTGTGGCTGAATCTAAAATAATCCCACCAGTACTTACACACATCGTTGGAGTTAAACCATGTTGGAATGTTATTAAACCCGAACTTGAACCTGCGCCCGCAACAAGATTGATATTACCTGCGCTTCCACTAGCATTTGCACCACTTGCACCATCACCTGCACATATATTAACATTACCACCTGCACCCCCACCACCTGAAACAGTATTTGTACCGCCAGAACCTGCAATTATCGTAATTGTACCACCTGGTGATGCAGTAACACTCACACAATTAGCACCATTATTTCCACACATCGTTAAATCGGCACCAGTACCTGTTGAAGTAGCATCGAATTCAATTATTCTTGAAGCAGATGGACTACTAGTTAATACGATATTAGTTCCAATAACTACACAAGTATTTGCATCAACAAGACCTGAAGAACAGATTATTGGTGAATAAACCGCAGTTGTTCCACAAAGTGTTGCACCTTGAACACAAGTAGTACTACATGCTAAGGCTGAACACATTGCAGTACTCGACCACATAGTTCCTGTTATACAAACACCAGTTGCAAGTGAATGTAATACCTTGGTATTGCCAAAATGTAATGCAACACACCCACAAGTACTTGTACCACCACCACCATTACCAATACCACCGAATAAAAAAACACCACCACCCGTACCAGCACCATTACCACTAACAATACTACCATCCCCACCCACAATACAGACATCACCACCACTACCCGCAGTATTTGCACCACCACGTCCACATCCACCATATATAAATGTATTACCACCTATTGCCGGAGTAGCCGATATAATTGATGTACCACCACATAAAATTATATCGCCTGCAGCGAAACATCCACCTGCTGTTGATGCCCTGCATTGACCTAAAATAATTAAACTATTTTCCGTGTCTGAACCATCAACCGTACTCGCGCAAATTGTTCTTGTACCACCATTTGTAAACACAATATTTGCGGTAAGACCTAAAGAAGTACCATCAAATGTCATATTAGGTTCTGAACATACAGTGCTTGAATCGACATATGTCGCAACACCATTTGCTTGTGAGCCAGACCATACAATACCACTAGCTGCTGAAGTACCAGATAAAATAGTACCATCAGTCTTAATATATGCAATACGAGTTTCAGTTGTTTTTGCATCAACAGTTGTCAATTGTAATACAGGTGTTTTAACACATGTGGTACTACAAATTATTGGTGAACAAACACAAGTGGTAGCATAAACACTCTGACTTGCATTTATAAGACCCGTCACACAAACACCCGTTGGAAAAGTACGTAATCTTTGAATAGTATTTGCTAACAAATACACCTCGCCATCAACAGTTCCAGTACCACCACAAATATATACATCACCACCAACTGTACTACCAGCACCACCACAAATATTAATTTTACCACCCACACCAGTATTACCACCATTTCCAACAATACTTAAATCATAACCAGTCACTGCTTGTGCTGCGTTCCAAGTAATGCTTCTTGCAGCACCAGTAGTTAACGCCAAATTACCCGTCAATCCCAATACACTACCGTTAAATGTTAAATTACCATTTGAACAAATCCCATTACCATTAACATATGTTCCAATTCCATTTGTAGCAGTACTTCCACTCCATGTAATTCCACCGCCTCCACCGCCTACTTGCCAAGTTGCGTTTCCACTTGCATCGGCAGTTAATACGTAACCCGCAGTAACACCACTAAGTACCTGTAGGTTACATGTAATTAATTTATTGTCAATACAAATATATTTATTACTAAAGTCACCATAAATTAACGAACAATAACTAGTATTACCAATATGTAACTTACTTGAGGCTATTTCATTACGACCAGCACCATTTCCAATAAAAACATTTCCAGTACCATTTCCACCGCCAGCATATGAACCAATTGCAACATTATTATAACCAGTAGTTATATCACAAAGTGCAAATTCACCAATACTAACATTATATGAACCAGTCGTAATGGGGAATAATGTAGCTACTCCAATACCAATATTATTAGTACCTGTAGATGCTATAATATCGTTACCCCTAATCGCTAATCTACCAATTGCAATATTATCACTACCTCTTGACCAATAACCTGCATCTAAACCAATAAATGTATTACTATTACCAGTACCAATATAATATCCTGCACGACAACCAATACCTATATTACCACTACCGGTAGAATTATAAAAAAGTACCTGACCACCAATACCAACATTATTATTACCGCTTAAATTATTGTAGATTGCTTGCGAACCAAATGCAATATTACATGCACCACAATTTAAATAAAGTCCTTGATATCCAAGTGCTATGTTATCATTACCAATTATATTACTAGCAAGTGCACCTAGACCTAAGCCAATATTATTACTAGCACTAGTATTTTTGCAAAGCGTTTGAAAACCAAATGCAATATTATTACATCCACTACTATTACTACAAAGTGCATCGTATCCACTACTAAAATTATAATTACCACTTGAATTCACAAAAAGACTTTTAAATCCAATTGCAACATTATAATTACCAATTGTATTATTATGTAATGCACAATTACCTAACGCTACGTTATTTGCACCACTTGCGTTATGATACATAGTATCACAACCCAAAGCTATATTATTTGAACCAGAGTTTGCACTTCTGATTGTATTTGCACCAATTCCAATATTATGACAACCAGTCTGATTTCCAGCACCTGCAAAATATCCAATACCAATATTATTTTGACCAGTAGTTGTTCCATATAGTGATTGATGACCCAATGCACTATTATATGAACCGCTTGTTAAACTTACAAGAGACTCCCCACCAATAGCTACGTTATCACTACCAATACAATTCCAAAAAAGTGCTTGGCAACCAATTGCAACATTTAATACACCTGTGCAATTACAATTTGACGCTTGATTTCCAATAGCAACATTGTTATTACCTATAGTATTCTTATAAAGTACACATGAACCAATAGCAACGTTTGTGCAACCCGATATATTTGCAACCATCGAATTAACCCCAATTGCGACATTACCATTACCTCTATCATTTATACAAAGTGTATTATAACCAACACCAACATTATTAATACCTGATGTAATACCTTTACCAGCATTAACCCCATAAAAAGTGTTACATAAAGCTGTACTTCCACTTGCCATAGTTCCACAACCTGCAACTGTACTGCCACCTGCAAGATTAGACCAACCAATACCTGAACTTGAAGTTGTGTTTTTAACAACCAAATCGATATCATTTATACCAGTTTTAAACCAATATTCAACAACTGCACTTGACTCAATTACACCAACGGTTAACCCAACACAACGTATTCCTACTGTGGCATTTAGTGCATCTGCACAAGTTGTCCAAGGTCCGTATCTTTCGTCAAGATTCGCTAATGCATTGATTGGTTGTATTCCGAATGGGAGATTTAGTGCCATAATTATATTTTATTAACTAACTGTTATTACATGTGTTGCCGATGGGTTATATGGTATTGCGGGCTGCATGGCATATAATTTATATGTTTGATTATTACTTCCGGCATCAAGTACATTAAATGCACCGTTAATTAATACATACTGTGACGTTACATTTAAATTTAAATTAGTTGTATCAATTACAGATACTAATGATTTAGTACTTGGTATCGCTATAGCAAAAACTGTATTCACAGTACCAGTAGTTAGTGTAAATGTATTTGTTGTGGCATAGTTATTATTACTTAAACCACGTACAGCTGCAGAATCTGCGGGAAGAACTGAAGTACTGCCCCAGAACTGTCTTAATACCGGAGTTATTATTCTTACTGCACTACTAACAGTACCTGCAAGTATTTTACCTGCTGGGTCAGGAATACCTAAATTATTATTTTTAGTCGGACCACAATTATAACTTACTTTACCAACATAATTTATACTTGATGTTATATTAGCTTCACTCATAGTATTGTTTTGAAGGCTCGAATAATGCACAGAATTTCTACATAATTCATAACCATTCGCACTACCACCGTCATTTTGAGTGAAACTAATATCAGCTGCAAAACTACTTAAAGTAGTACCCATTTCTATGGTTTGTGTAATACCTGGAGTTAATCCTGCAGTCGGTGCACTATATGTTGGTGCTACTGCAATAACATCGAGTATTTGATTTAAAACTGTCGTAACCGCAGAATTTGCAATAGGATTTGTGCTTCCACTATCTAATACATAATCAGTTGGTGGTGAATATATATACGTACTACCACTAATCAAACTTACTGTAGTTCCACCGCTACCTACCAATGATTGTGATGTCCCGCCACTAATAAAAATTTGAGTCGGGGTTTCAATTATTTGAATACTTCCACCAGTCGCACTAATAGTCTTGAATTGTAATAGATTTGCACCACTTTTACCGATATAAATATCTGCACCAGTACCGTAATTCTGACCATTTGTGGTATTACCCACCAAACTTATATTTGACCTGTTTCCCATTTTCTATATTTAGAACTATATTGCAGTTATTGTAATTGATGCACCACCATTCGGAACTGTTATTCTATATCTAGTACCATCAGGTGAGCGTAATATTATACCACAACCATTGGTTAAACTTTCCATGTCATATAAAACTTCTTCTTTCCCATGAACTATAACACATCTTGTGGAGAAATCTCCATAAATTAACGGTGTCTCTGTATTTGTATTATCAATATAAAGTTTATCACTACCAGTTTCACTATATCCAGCAAGTTTTCCAATAAATATATTACTATTCCCTGTAATATTTTGATATCCACTACTATGTCCAATTGAAACATTATAGTCTCCACCGCATTTACCATATAATGAACAAGCACCAAATGCAACATTATGACATCCACTTATACTATTACGCATTGCACAATCACCAAGTGCAACGTTCATATATCCACTTGTATTACTATACATGGCGTTGCAACCTATTGCTACGTTATTTGTACCACCAGTGTTTGAGTATAATGCACCATTCCCTAAAGCAGTATTATTATTACCAATAGTATTACATACTAATGCACCACAACCTATCGCTATGTTAATTATACCAGTTGTATTACATCTTAACGCACAATAACCTAATGCAACGTTAAAACTACCTGTAGTATTATAATACATTGCCATTGGACCTAATGCAACATTATAATTACCACTGATATTACTTGCAAGTGGCTGACGACCAACTGCCACGTTATCAATACCTGTGTGGTTATGCCAAAGTGCACAAACACCTACAGCTACGTTACATGTTCCACCGCTTGCATCACCTAATGCTAAATAACCAACAGCTACGTTGCAATGACCAATTGTATTACAATATAATGCCTGTGTACCTACGGCAACGTTATTAGTACCTGTTGTATTACGAGCACTTGAATTACTACCAAGAGCAGTATTATAACAACCGCTTACATTACATGTAAAACTATTATAACCTAATGCAACATTATAATTACCACTAACGTTTTTATATGTTGACAAATAACCCATTGCAATATTCTCAATACCACTTGTATTCAATCCTAAAGAACAACAACCAATTGCAATATTACCTGTACCACCAGTATTTGAACGTAAGGCATCAAAACCAAATGCAATATTTTTACTTCCGGTAGTATTTAAATATAATGCCCCCGAACCCAATGCAATATTATTATTACCTATTGTATTACAAGCTAACGGACATGTTCCTAAACCGATATTATCAGCACCACTAGTATTACATATTATTGCACCATCGCCTATAGCAACGTTTCGACTACCAGTACTATTTCCACGTAAATTTGCAACACCTATTGCAACGTTTCTTTCACCGCTAGTATTAGCAGCTAAAACTAAATAACCCTGTCCAATATTATAACTACCTGAAGTATTCGCAAAAAGAGAACAAAGTCCTAATCCGATATTATATGTACCACCAGTGTTATTTCTCAATACGGACTCTCCGATTGCAATATTGCAACTACCAATAGTATTTCTACACAATGACTCAACACCGATACTCACATTACTATTACCAATTGTATTACACATTAATGTTTGTTGACCAACAGCAACGTTTTTCTGACCAGTAGTGTTAGAAAATAACGATTGAAATCCAATAGCAACCTCATAACCACCACCAATATTACTATGTAGTGCACAGTTACCAATTGCCACGTTATTAATACCGGTAGTATTGTGATTCATCGTTTGACAACCAATTGCTACGTTATTACTTCCAACAGTGTTAGAATACATTGCACTTTGACCCATTACAACATTATGACAACCAGTTGTTGTATTGTACATTGCTTGCATACCCATAGCAATATTAAATGTTCCACCTGTAGCTGCACCAAGTGCGGTTTGACCCAATGCAATATTGTTTGAACCTACAGTATTTTGAGACAATGCAGCATATCCAATCGCAACGTTTTGAGTTCCGGTAGTATTTACATTTAATGTTCCACCACCAACCCCAACATTATAGCATCCAGTACCACACTTCATTGCCCCATTACCTACCGCCACGTTATTACAACCGTTTATGCTGGTATGAAATGCACAATTACCAATAGCTATGTTATCAAGACCAATTGTGTTATGAAATAATGTATTAGAACCCATTCCAATATTATTTGTACCAATTGTGTTGGAATTTAATGTACAAGACCCAAATCCTATGTTAAATGAACCGCCAGTATTAGAGTATAATACATTTCGTCCGATTGCAACATTATAATCACCATTAGTATTTTTATATAAATTACTATAACCGATACCCACATTGTTAAGACCCGTCACATTACCACATAATGAATTAAATCCTATACCTACGTTATTACATCCACTTATATTTAATTTTAAAGTAAAATAACCAATACCTACGTTATTAAATCCACTAGTATTACAATACAAAGCATGTTGACCCATAGCTACGTTATCATAGCCACTTATATTACAAATCAATGCACTTACACCTACCGCAATATTACATGTTCCGGTTGTATTAGTATGAAGAGCACAGTTACCAATTGCTATGTTATTAATTGCTATGGTATTATGATACATAGCATCGCAACCTATAGCAATGTTATTAGTGCCACCACTGTTGGAGTATAAAGCACTTTGACCCAATGCAATATTATTATTACCTGTAGTATTTGTGCAAAGCACGTTATAACCAACACCAACGTTTTGGTAACCAGTGCTTATATTTTTACCTGCATTAACACCATAAAAAGTATTACAAAGTGCAGTACTACCACTTGCCGTTGTTCCACAACCCGCAACAGTACTGCCACCTGCAAGATTTGACCAACCTATGTCATTACTTGGATGTGTATGTCCACTTAAACTAAAGGTTGCTTTAGGCAATGCTTCTGCAACACCACTCGAATTAAAACTTGCTAGTACATCTGCTGTACTTAAATGTGCACTATCAACCCAATCAAGATTAGCTAGGTTAGCGTGATTACTTGCAGAAGTACCTGCAACACTTACTTGAGATTGTTTATTACCGGTTACGTAAGAAATACCATTTATTGCAGTTCTTCCATAATTATTATAAAGAACTCTTGCCCTGAAACTTAATCTAGTATAAATTACATATTCAGCACTTGCATTGGTAAGACTACCTAAACGCAATCCCCTAGTGTCTTCTGCCCGTGCAGTTGCTAAACTAGTATATGTTGCTTGTGGCAACAGCATTATCATTCTATACTTCTGACTTGATGAATCACTGGTACATGGTACTAATATTTGATAAACATTATACCAACGATTATCCTGACCATTAGTTAATGTGCCAGTTGTGGGGTTGTTAACATATATATATTGATTAACGCCTGCAGCCAAAAATGGTTGTGTATTATTCAATGTGTAGATTGAAGTACTACCACTGACACGCATTACGGTATAACCACTTGCATCTTCCCATTGTGGGATAGTTGTTTCTAAGTCTTCATCTAATAGTACTGCTTGTGCAAAATCTGGAGATACTGCAACATCTGTATCTACATCAAGTGTATATGTACCATTAATTGGTTGTCCACCGGATTTAAGTATCGTACCGAGAATAGTATGTGCATTCTTATGCGACTCCCATTGCATTAATCCATGAGTTTCTTTGATGAAAAATGTGCTTGCTGAACTTGCATTATAATAACCATATGTGACTTGCATATCATAGAAGTCCCATACAACATTATTCGCCCATGTGAAATTCAGTCCATCAGTACTACTTAAAAACCAACCACCAGTTACACCGGAATGCACAGAACTTGTCCAAGGACTCGTTAACTGACGTTTATCCCCACGCCAATAATAACTTAAATCACCAGTTAAAGTAATTTGACGATTCGTATGATTATATGCAACATCAATACTACTACCATTAATAAAACCAGTTATTTCTCTACTATCATTATACATGGTTTGTGTATCACCAGTAAAAGTATTGAAATCATCTTGTACTGTAAGAATTTCCCAAGTAGCAGTACCACCAGAATTTGAAGTAAGAACTTTACCTGCACCATGATTAGGTAATATACTTAATGTAGCACCGCTTGAAATCTGAAATGTGTTATTAATAAATGTATCGCCAGATAATGTTAGAGTATCTCCAACACGCTGTTCGAACTTATTATTACTTAAAGTTAACTTGGTATTTAATGCCATTAGGATTTAATTAAAACATATAAAATGATTACCGAATTATTTAAGCATCAATTGCAGTTGCAAAAAATGGTAATGTTTTTGCATATGCATATGCTTGAGCGATAAAATTTTCAGTAGAATTTAAGTCCGGTACAAACTCAAAGTCATAGTCAAAATACTTATTTTGATTAGTATCTGCAATTTCTTTAGTTTTAAAACAATTTATTCTTACTCTTAATTTTTCTTTACCACCAACAATACCGTTATCAATTTCAACTTTCCAATAGCAATCATTAATTGTTAATTGATATTGTTCTACGATATAATTCATTTGAAGTGCCATAATTTTTAGTATTTATTTGTTAATATTATTTATATTGATAAATACTCGAAAACCCGAACTTAATTCATCATATTACTAAAAAAATAAAACCCACCGATATTTCGGTGGGTTTACTAAGTATAATTCAGTTTTTATATGAATTACAATACTATTTTTGCTTATTCACGGCTTCAATAATCTTATTGATATCAAATACGTTTACAGTATCATAGGGAAAATTCTGTATTTGCCCAGAAATGTCGTCTTGTAAATATGAAAACTTGTCGAAGTTATTTACAATATTTGCATTTGGATATATATTAATGTGTTCCGGATACCCAAATACTTTATCGGTATTTCCTATCCAACATACAGTACTTTGTAATCCCAATGCAGCTGCAGTATGTTGTGCAAAACTATCAATAAATAATCTTTTTGTTGATAGTGGAAATACTGCATAAAGTTCTCTAAATGGAAGATTTAACATTTCAACACCCTGTAATACTGGTTGGTCAGGTGTTTTTATATGTAATATTCTATATGACTTCGCAAAATAATTTACAAGTTTTTGTGCAATTTCTACAGGCATATCCCTATACCAGGATTTCTTCGAATATTGACCCGTAGGTGACCCGCCATGCGTTTGTAATAACATAATTGGTCTGTTATCAGGTTTAATTTTATCTCTAGCTATTTCAAGTTCTCTAGGGTTTAAATATAATTCCGGCTTATGACCATCAAAAGGTATTTTAAATAAATTACACCAAGACTCAGTTAAATGTTCTTTTCTTAATATATGATTTGTTTCACCATATGGGTCGTGCTTCATAATTATCGTATCGTCCTTTAAATAGTCTCTGAAATATTGCATCTGTCCATGATTAAAAAATCTAAATACATTTGGATTATAAAATGCCGGACCGTCCCACGGAGTTACCCATATAATTTTTCTATCCGGATATTGTTTTTTTATTGCACGAATTACTGCAGTAGCTTGAATTTGTTTACCATGTCCCCCGGCAGACTCGAAGATAATATACTTATCGTCTTCTTTAATTTTATTTTCAATTATCATTTATTATATTTTTTTATATATACGTAAAATTTTAGTAATTCTTGAATAATTAGTTGATAAATGCTAAACTAAACCAATTCGTTCCATTATACAGTAATTCTAATGCACCATAATTAGTATTAATTGTTGCATTAGGATAATTTTAAATACTTGACCATTCAATGGTGTTAATGGTAATGTAATTGTTATTATCGCACTTGGAGAATTAGCTAGTATTACATATGAACTACCTGTTGACAATGTTACGTTAGTTGTCACTGCAGAATATGAATAGATGTTATTTTTATCACCACCACCAACTAATCCATCAACATATGATTTATAAACCAAATCAGAATTATTTGATAATGTTGGAGTACCATTATATCTTGCAGTACCTCCACTATGTATCGATAATACGGTTGCGTTGTCTTTAACAAAACAGAAACCCTTGGTTTTATAATCGCCAACAAATTTTATGTTTATCGAATTATTACTTTTATTTGCAATTTCTTCACAAAAATATTGTTTAGTTGCAGAACCCAAAATTTGTGTTTGTGCTCTATGATTATATGTTAATCCACTATTATATGAAGTAAATTTATATGGACTATAATTAACATCAGATAAATTACCAGTACCCATATTTAAACTAACATAATTACCATTATTATAATCACTATAAAATTCAAATTGACTTGTGGAATTAGGATTCAAATCCATGCCACCATAAATATCCCCATTATTGTCTTGTAAATATGTGCTTAATGATGGTGATACGGCATCATGATTGAATTCAAAATAAGAATTTCCGTCAACATCGCTAACACACATATATGGAGTTGTCATTTGTATCGCAGTTAATCCAGATATAGCATCTCCTAAATTAAGCGTTTGTGCACCACAAATTGTAGTAGTGCCTGTTAATACACCACCTAATCTTATATTACTACCAGTTTTAGTTAAACCATTACTTGCAGATGTTAATACATTTATTGTTATTCCTGAAGTCTGTGAACAAACATATTTCTTAGTAATCAAAGAATTATCAACAAATGTTTCGGAATAATCTGCAGCATATTTAACACCATGTCGACTTTCAGAATTATCTGTAACTAAAATACATGAATTAAGTACTCCACCACAAACCATTAAATTTATCATTGAACTTCCAAGACTTAATGTTGCGCAACAATTTGTTAATGCACCGCTACATAATGTCATACCCGCACTAGCAAGTGACATTGAACCATAATTAAATGGACTACCTAATTTTTGAACAGAATTTCTAATGATTGCATCTGAATATTCAGAAGAAACACAATTTGTTGTACCACTATTTACAATATTAAAGTTATTTGCAGATAAACCGCCAAGACAAATTGTAGTAGTGCCTGTTAATACCCCACCTAATTTTACATTACTACCAATTTTAGTTAAACCATTTGTTGCGCCTGTTATTCCACCACCGCCACCTAATGACCCAGCACTTATAGTCCTAACTTCACCACCACTATTCCTTACTAGTATATCATCACTTATAGTACCTGCAGTCGGTACTTGACCTAATGTT
>JFJP01039758.1_pt1 | contig 20935 bp, 16 predicted proteins | sample 431651 | NCBI WGS metagenome assembly JFJP01 (sample SAMN02602958, study PRJNA72255) | Microbial mat metagenome, whole genome shotgun sequencing project. | biome: fresh water; feature: sink hole; material: water; isolation source: purple microbial (photo- and chemosynthetic) mats found in...
CAAGCGCAGGCGATGGCCCCGCAGATCAATAAGTGGGACCAGGTCCACGACATGGGCACCTTCGGGCGCTATGCCGCTGGTGTGGTAGGTGGCTCGGCCCCCGTCTCACTGGCAGCCATGGGGGCAGCAGCAGCTACAGGTGGCGGAGTTATCCCCGGTATGCTCGCAGCAGGCGCGGTCACTGCCCTGCCCGAAATGGGCGATGTCATCCAGAAGCAGATGGACAGCCCAGAGGCGATGAAGCAGAGCCTGGGTGACCGGGCGATGGGTGCTATCGGCGGTGGCCTGGGATCAGCAGCGTTCCAAGGTATCGTACCCGGTATCGTCGGCAAGCAGCTCATGGGCCATGGTGCAGCGGCGGCGGCCAAGCAGGGATGGAAGGGTGTCATTGGCAAGAACATCATTGGCGACGCAGCCCTTGAAGGTGTGGCTGAGGGCGGTGGTGACGTGCTCAAGCAGTATGGCGCGAACCCAGAGGCAGCGATTGACTGGGAATCGGTCAAAGAGAACGCAATTGGCGGTACGGTCGGCGGTGGCGCGATGGGTACGCTAGGGGCTGGCGCAGACATGGTCACCCGTAACGTACCCATGGCTCGCAACGCCATCGGCTCAGCCTACGACGCAGCACAGGCCAAGTTGGCACAGGGCAAGGAGTTCGCGGGCGGTAAGCTCGACGACGCAGCCAACTCCAACACCTGGAAGTTCATGGAGGACATTGCCGAGACAGGCAAGGCCATGGCGAGCGGCGCGTGGGACGCGGCGAGCGACGTGGCCAAGGCCATGGAGCCCACTGTCAAGAAGAAGGGCGAGCAGGTTGCGGCGTTCCTCAAGGAGACGGCGCAAGAGCAGACTCGCAAGATCGAAGAGTGGAAAACCGCTACGCTTGAAGCAGAGGATGTACCAGCGGAACTGAAGCGCCAGTTCGAGACGCTGTACAAAGCCGCGCCGGGGGTGGCGAAGAACGCAGCCCTTGCTGCTTGGCAGTTCGCCAGTGACACCGCGACGAAGGTAGGCAAGAAAGCTGCTGAGTATGACGCGGTTGGGAAACTTCGAGAGCTGACTACACCCACGGGGGAAGAGGAGAACTCCGCCGAGGTGCTGGCCAACGAACAGCTTGGTGCTGAGGGGCAGCAGATCAATGACCTCGCTAGGCGTAGGAAGACGGAAGACAAACTCCGTGCCATAGGTGCGAGCGAATCGGCAATGAACCTCCTGCGCTCTCTGCCCGTCGGCATCAACGAGGGTCTAAGCTCTGCGGATGATTACCTGAATAACATCGAGAACCCGACCGTGCGGGATGCAGTCAACAAAGCTCATGAATGGTGGGACGCGGGGGTACGCAAGGTAAAGCAGGTCAAGGATTTTACGAAAAACGAAATCGACGCCCGCTGGCCGGAGGAGTCGAAAGAAGGCACTGCGGTGAAGAAGTCAGAGGACTTCCATGGAGTGCGCAAGGTACTGACCGACACGCTGGTGCCGTGGCTGAAGAAGAATAGCCCTGACACCCTTGAAGACGACGAAGCGATGGCAGGGCTGGGGGAGACGTTCCGCAAGATCGTGAACCACAGCTACAAGTACCCTGACGAGCCGCTACCCATAGAGGCACAGACAGCCCTATTCAAGACGTTCGGAGCGGACGCCGACAAGATTCTGGGGCAGATGCACACCGCTCTTGGCACCACGGACGCCGAGGACGTGGCGAACCACTTCGCCATGAGGGAAGAACTGTTCGACGCTCGCCAAGCATACGAGGGGCTGATCCCGCTGATCCAGGAACACTTCGTTGGGGGCGACAAACGTGCGGCTCCTGACATAGCTGAGAACCTGCTCCGGTGGGCGGCGAAGGACGACGGGCAAGAGAAGAACGCGTTCTCGGACAAGACAGCCAACGCTCAGAGTCGGCTTGAGTCGAAGCAAATGATGGAGATCATGGGCAACGCGTTCACCCCCAAGGGCGCGAAGATCATCATGAAGGCGCTGGAGGCAGAAGCCATACGCAGACGGGATAAGTTCGGCGAACCACCGGTGTTGACCAACAGCATGGAAGACAACGTCGATGACACCGAAGCCGACGGCGAGGACTGGACACCACCACCAACAGAGCAGGGTGTGGACCGTGAGTTCTATGGCATGAGCAAGAAAGGACCAGACGCCAGGGTGACCATCCAGAAGAACGCGCGGCAGTACGTGCGCCAGATGAATCACGCCAAGCGTATGCACCCGGAAGAAGAAGGGTGGAACGTCAGTTGGAAGTCAGAACACGAGCTTGGTTATGGCGAGGGCCGCAAGACCTACGGGTATATCACAGCCGAGCGTGCCACAGCGGTGGACGGGTTCGCCAAGGATGCCTACAACGCCATGGCGTTCGACACCCAGAACTATGGTGGCAAGGAGAAGGCGGAGACAAGCAAGTCCCGTCTTGAAATCCCTGCGCGCATGAGCGACGATGGTACGGAGCTGACACCGCGACGCATCCTCGACGCAACCAAGATCGAGCGGGCGGGCAAGGCGCACATGGCCAAGCATGGGATTGACCGCCCCGCAGACGCGCAGGCGGCCAAGAACCAAGCCCTCATGCACGGTGTGTCGCAGCTCATGGTCGAGCACCCAGAGGTGAAGAACGCGAAGGGTGAAGTGACACACCCTGGGTTCCAGATGCCCAACGACGCCATTGTGCGCTACGACAATGGCAAACCGGTCACGTTCGGAGAGGTGAAGGACCTCGGTAAGACTACCAAGGAGTCCGCTACCACCCGTGAAGAGCAGGAACTCAAGAGCCAGATCGCAGCCGCCGAGACGGCTATGGTGGCCGACATCAACAAGACGTTGACCACCAGCGCCGGGTCGGACGACCAGAAGCGCGAGTGGTACAAGGAGATGGTCAGATCGAAGGACTGGCGCGAGGCCCATGGCATCCCAGCGCTTGAGGCCAAGCTCGAAAAGGTCACCACACGCATCGCCAAGCAGGACCGCGCAAGCTATGAGCGTGATGAAGACAACGGGGTAACGGAGGACAACGACGGTATCACCGACTACGACAAGGCAGGCAATATCCACGACCTTGAGCGCATGGCCGGCCAGGGCGAGAACGACGAGCACCGGGTAGGTGTGAACATAGACGAGACCCCACGGTACACACCGTCTCGCTCCCGCACACCGGTAGGCAAGAACCAGAAGGGTGTGGAGGGGAACCTCGGCCACCGCACGCGACAAGCGGCTGAGGACAAAGCCAACGAGCTTATCGCTCGGGGAGACGTGCGCGCATACGAGTACGACAACGATGGGCGTATTGTCGCCAAGGGAGCGATCCCTGAGAACCCTGTCAAGTTCAGAGACGATGGAACCACTGCGAACCCCACTGTGGACCCTGCGGACGAGAAAGGTCGGGGCACGCCCGTTAAGCGCAAGGTCGGGTTCAAGCTCACCCCCATAAACGCATACACCGACAAGGACCAGGGCAAGGCATCCAAGGCTACCGCGTTCATCGGTGTCGGTAGCGCGAAGTCAGCGACGAACTCATACGCGGCGGACGCAGCCAAGCAGGGCATCCCGGTGAACGGGGTTGTGGAGTGGTCTCCAAACCTGAATATTCCGACGGGGGAGGCAGAGGATGGGCGAAACGTACTGACCCCCAACCGGGCCCGACAGTCGGCTACAGTCCCCGTGAAGAATCGTGAGTACACCAGCAAAGATGTGGTGTTCATCTCCGCCGAAGGTCGACGTGGCGGATTACAAGACGAGATATACGACGACGGTGCGCACGACATTACCCAGACGCAGTTCACAGACCGCATGCTTGCCGAGGGCAAGACCGCCATAGCCTTGGCGGCAGACCTGAAGGCGAGGGGGTACAAGCGCGTCGATATTGAAGTAGCGGGGGTCCAGCCCCCGGATAAGGTGGTTACAAAGGGTGGACTCCCAGTCAAGCAGGCTGCGCCGTTGGTCAAGCAGATGGTGTGGAGAGCTCCGGGCAGCACTGGACAGTATGCACTAAGCGACTCACCCGGTGCCAAAATCCGTTCAGGCCGTATCGCCCCGGACTTCGGTGAAATCCAGCGAGCTATGAACGCCCGTGCAACGCTGCTCACTGACGTCAAGCTGCACCGAGACAAACTAGGCAATGATGGCAAGCCATACAACATCGGCGAACAGGCAGTGGCTGAGTACCTGGAGCAGAACGGGTACACCGAAAGCAAACCTGGCACATGGACACCTACACCGGAGTTCCGCCCGAAGGTCATAGGCAAATGGATGACAGCGGACCAGGACAACGAAATTTCCTCGTTCGCCCTCGGTCACATTATCAAGGACCTGCTGGCCGTACAGGACAAGATGACCAGAGCCGACGTGATCGCGCTGGGAGCCGCGTCTGCACCCAAGGTGTCGGGTACGACGATTGAGAGGCTGCTGGTACCGTTGGTACACAAATACCTGCCCGGATACATGCTGGTGAACTGGGACCCTGCAGCTAAGGGTGCGGCCCCGATGAAACGCGACGGCCCACCGGAACCTATCACGCAGGTCAGACCCACTCCGACTGGGAGTAAGGGACGCGTAAGGGGACCTACAGGGATTAATGCCAAACACACCCCACCGCAGGCCGACTACCGGGACCCGACCCTCGAAGACCGCATATTTGAAGCGCTTGATGAAGAGATGGAGAAAGCGTTGACACCTGCGCCAGGCGGGACTAAACCCCCAGAAGTTGGCAAGAACTCGCATGCCCTCCCGACCAACGCAAGGAGGGCCCCCAGCCCAAAAGCCGAAGCCGCCAAGAAGGCGGCACTGGTCAAAGCGGCTTCCTCCTCTGACCCGGCGCTGATAGCTGAGATCAAGATCAGTACAGACCCTGCGAGCTTGGTACGGTCTGCCACTGCGCTGCTTGAGAGCCGCGCTGGTGACAGGGCGGATATGAAGCACAACAAGTTCTACGAGGCAATGCGCAAGGCCAAGATCGTGCTTGGTAATGCGACGAACAACCTGAGCGTGCCGGACATAGCCACGCTGCGCCAGAAGCCAGAGGTGCAGGAGTTCCTCGACACAGTGGTGGCTGGGAGACTCAAGGGGGACAGCGACGCCATACAGGCGCTGAACAACTACGTGCAGGCCGAGCATCAGATCATGGGTATGCGTTCCCTGCCAGAGGTGGACAAGCAGCTTGTGGCCATGCTCAACAAAGCCAAGGCGCGGACGCTGGGCGACTACTTGGACATCATCACCAGCGCGCGGGGTGTACCGAGTTCCGTGAAGGCAATCGCCAACACCTTAAAGTCCGTGGTGGGCGAGAACAAAGTAGTCTATGCTGAAACCGATGGCGTCTCCCTAGGGCTGTATTCCCCGAGTACTGGTGAGATCACGATCCGCAAGGGGATGCTACATCACATCGTCCCCGTACTGATACACGAGGGGGTGCATGCAGCAACGATCAGGGCACTGGCGAATAACCCAGAGCTGAACCAAGCTGCGCGTGACCTGATGGACCACGCGGTAGCGCACGACAAGCGTCTGACCGACGCCTACGGGATGACAGACGTGGCTGAGTTCATGGCGGAGGGGCTGTCCAACCCAGCGCTGCAGAAGCAGCTCATGATGATCCCCGCAAGCGACAAGGTGCGAGGGTACCTGGGGCAGGCGCTGAAGAACACCTGGGATGGGTTTGTGGAGATCGTGCGCAAAGCACTGGCGCTGGGGCCCAAGGAGAACGACGCACTGAGTCAGTTCCTTCAGTTGTCCGCCCGGGCGCTGAAAGAGACCTCGCTGCACCAGGACAAGACGGTCAGCAGCAAAGAGTGGAGTGACTACGCCGGGTCCATTGTCGTAAGAACAGGGGCGTACACGAAGGTACTCCGTGAGATTCAGAATGTCGTCGGGCACGAGGACCGCATGGACCAACTGGTGTTCAAAGCGGACGCTTTCGGGGGAGTGTCACAGGGCGTAATGCTCTATGCAGAGGCCGTGCTGGCAAAGACCAAACGCGAGTTCGCGGAGCAGGCAAAGAATAACGCAGCAGTGGTCATGCAGTCCCTGGAGAACACTGATGCCCATGAGACCAAGCATTTACCGACGGGGGTAGGTACCACGCTCGATGCGCTGCAGACTCGCCTGGGTGAGCTGATGAACGAGGACACGGCATACAACGTGCAGCGGAAGTACAGCATGCAGAGCACCCGCATCCACGAAGACCTCGGACGCAGTGGGTTCGCGGCGACGCATGATAGTCCAAAAACACATCAAGGGAAGTTTGACTGGCGAACGCATCAGGGTACAGGTGAGGGGAACGCAGCGTTCGGTGCGGGGACGTACCTGTCAACGGCTGACGGTACACACAGGAGTTACAAGAGTCAGTTCTCTGCGAAGCTGAATGTGAACGAGTTCCAATATGAGAACATACTACAGCAAGAGGTTTTGGAGGCTAGGGACTACCTCACAGAAAACAGCGGCAGCGTATCAGGTAAAACGATCAGAGCATGGGTGCTAGAAAAACTCAATAGGTCCAAGCGCGTCATGGCTGATGTTGACCCTGACATGGAACGCGAATTACAGCGGATCATTGAACTCCTCCCCACCATATCCGATGATGATCTCGTAGGTAAGACATCCCCCACCTACGAAGTCTCCGTGGACATCAAGCCCGAGCAACTGCTGGACTGGAACGCGCCGCTGAGCAAACAGAGCGAGCTGGTGCAAAAAGCTATGGTACAAGCGCGGATACCCAAATCGTTCGACGAAGAGGGGCTCATGAAGCTCAGCGGCGGTGTCGCATACAACCAGCTCGCTAAACGTCTAGGCTCCCAAGCCAAAGCCTCCGACTACCTGCAGTCCCTCGGCATCCTGGGGAACGTCCATAACGCGCAGCACGGGAGTGAAACCACCTGCCGCAACTACGTGATCTTCGATGACAGCAAGATCACCACGAATTATGTCCACTTTTCCAAGCAAGCAGCAGGCGCGGCCCCAAATGCCAACGCCCATCAGTTCGCTGATGCCATCGAGTACCTGGACCGCGCTACTCCGTGGGTGAAGGTGCAGTTGGCCAATCTGATGCACGCGGGGGACTACACCGACACGCAGAAACTGATACGCCTGTCCAAGCTTGCGCTGAACCCGCAGAGCACTGCGTACCATGAAAGTCTGCATGCGTTTGTTGCGGACCTGATGAAGAACGGGCATGCTGACGTGGTGCAGGTGCTGCAGAACCTCGCGGACTCGCCTACCGTGCTGGCGCAGATGAACATGTTCTTCCGCAATGAGATCGCTGTGATGCGACAACTCAAGAACGACCCCGAGGAGCGTATCGCGGTGATGTACCAGATGTGGGCGCTGGGTGAGTTGAAAGTGGGGCCGCAAGCCACGGGCATATTCCAGAGGATCAAGGACTTCTTCCGCAAACTGCTGGGGAACTTGACCAACGATGAGCACGCACTGCACATCATGGAGTACCTGGAATCTGGTGCGTATGCTGAAAACCGTACCGCACCGAACGTGGTGTACACCGCCATGATGGCGAAGGGTACCTCACACGCATGGGCTCAGACCAAGCAGATGATCAAGCCGCTGGCAGACATGGCTGAGTCGATATATGGGGCGGGGTCTGAGAATCTGCGGGATACAGGTATACCCTCGCTGGCCAAGCTGGCGAACATGGTCAAGCGCCGGGGCATCGACGAGGGGGATGACGTGGGGTTCACAGGTGCGTCGCGCGAGGCGTACACACGGTATGCGAACAAGCTGGGAGAGATCGCTGAGGGTGCGAGCGAGAAGGATATGCACACTGCGCTGCATGCGCTGCAGACAGGGACGACAGCAGCGACGGGGAGGGCCGAGAGTATCCGCAGAGGGGTGCGCGCGCTGCTCGACGAGCTGTATGAGTACCTACACAAGGCCGGTGTGGACACGGCAGACCTGGGAGTGGGCAAGGACTACTTCCCACGGCACTGGGATGCGTCATACCTTGTCAGCCACAAGTCAGAATTTATGGACATGGCCCGGAAATACCCGAAATGGAGCGACCCTGAGCTGACGTACCAGCGACTGGTGGGTGACATGGGGGCTGAAATGCCCACGGTAGACCGCCCTGGGATGGCCGCCAACAAGAAGCGGGTCTTATCGTTCATTAAAGATTCTGATGCAGCTCCGTTCATGGAGAAGGACCTGCTGCAGATCATGAGCGGGTACATCACCCAGGCTACGCGCAGGGCAGAGTGGTCGCGCAGGTTCCAGGATGACAACTCAGGGCTGGAGCACCTGCTGGCACAGGCCCGTTCTGAGGGGGCTACCACCAAGCAGGTAGACCAGGCCAAGGCGTTTGTGGAGGGTGTTAATGGCACGCTGGGGGATGATCTGGACCCCACGGCACGCCGTCTGATGGGCGATATGGTCGTTTATCAGAACATACGGCTGCTTCCACTGGCCATTTTTAGCTCTGTAGTGGACCCAATGGGGGTCCTTGTGAGAGGTGGGAGCGTAAAAGCGGCCTGGGACACGTTAAAACGGGCCATACGCGAAATTCCGAAGGGGGTGAGGGGTGACACCAAGGCAGACGAAATAACTCGCTTGGCGGAGGATTTAGAGGTCATAACCAAGGCGTCTCTGCAACATGCGCTGGGGACGACCTATAACCAGGGTGTGGTGGGCAAGACTGGGCAGAAGATCAACGACGCATTCTTCAGGTTCAACCTGATGGAGCAGTGGAACACCAGTGTACGGGTGGGAGCCGTACCAGCCGCGCTGGGGTTCATGCAGAAGCATGCTGCAGGGCATAACCAGCACAGTGACCGATACATGCGGGAATTAGGGCTCCAGGCAGGCGATGTGAAGGTGGTCAATGGGAAGGTAGCCACCAGTGTTGCAGAAGGGCTTACAGAGGCCCAGGCAGGGCGTGTAAAGCAGGCTGTGAACCAGTGGGTGGATGGGGCAGTGCTCCGGCCAGATGCAGCAGATGCGGCGGTATGGATGAATGACCCACACTTTCTACTGATCAGCCACTTGAAGCGGTTTATCCACACGTTTCACCACACCATCCTGAAACGTGTGTGGCATGAGGCCAAGCATGGGAACTATGCACCTGCGCTTGCGTTGACAAGCTACATCCCGATCATGCTCGCATCAGACATGATCAAGGGGGTGCTGCAGGGTGGAGGTGACACACCCGAATGGAAAAAGGATTGGACTGCAGCAGACTACCTGATGAACGCAACGGAACGCGCTGGGATATTTGGAGTTGGCCAGTACGGCATCGAAGCAATGCACGGAAACTGGGGCGCACTGACTGGTCCGACAATCGAACAGTTGGCTGATGCGGTCAGTGTTATGGGCGGGCGCGAGTCACTGAGATCGTTCATGCTGCACAGCATGCCGGCGAATGCGTTGTACGCGACATGGGCTAAAGCTGGGAAGAACGATACGTTTGATAACCCGGAATAATTCGGGGCTGTTCGCTGCGTGTAAACGCACTTATAAACGTGGCCTTAGAGGGGTGTCTCCTCTCTCTATACAAATATACCTATTTCTATATACTACTACTCTACTTTTATACTACTTTACTAGATAGATAGATAAAAAAAGTATAAGAGTATATAGTATATAGAGATAGAGAACAGGCCATAGAACGTCCCTACGGTCGGTTCAGTGGAATGTTACTCTTGATTTTTCGCCGTCAGTGCTTGCCTGCAGCAATCCAGACGACAGCACCAATGACAGCAGCAACGACGACAGTGCCACCAACACCGACTGTGTTTAGCGAGACCAATCCGACTGTTGCAAAGATTGCGATGCCAGCGACAACACGAGTGCGGCGTGCTATCTCTGTGGGGGACTTGATAAGTTTTGCGATCATCGAGATTGTGAATCCGATGATGCCAAGTGCGACACCGACAATGAGTCCTCTGACAAGTGTTTCATCCATAACGCCTCCGGGGTATGGGTTCAATCATACGGTTCTTCATATCGACGGTAACGTGATCGGTACCGTGGTGGTGGTCTTCGTTTGTTGATGCGCTTGGCAAAATAGTACAACGCTGCTGCGGTTGATACAGTTCGGTACAGTGCGGTAAGGACACGGGATGAGGTGAAAAGTAGTTGTAGGTTCATGAATCTCCTAGGTATGGCCAGTGGCCGATTTATCGTGTCATAGTGACGCGTCATAGAAGCGCTGAAATGCGCGTGGATACTGGGGTTTAAGGCGACGCCCGAAACCTTGACATGGTGGGGGTCGTTGGTTCGAGTCCAATCGCGCCTACCAATAACTCATTGATTTACAACGAGTTTTTGGCAGTAGAGTCCTGATAGAGTAGAGCGAGAAACAGCCACAAACAGCCACAAACAACGATGCAACGTCATAGTTTGTGTCATAGTCCAGAAGAGCTGTTTTCAGAGAACGACGCCAGGTGTCCTGGCGTGAGGTGGGCATAGTTCATGACCATCCTCAAATCCGACCAAGCACCAAGTTTCTGAAGGACCTCAACAGGTGTGCCAGCTTGGATGTGCCATGTGGCCCAGGTGTGTCGAAGTCCGTGCCAGGTGAATCCCTCATAACTATTCGCTTGAAAGCGGCCACACCCTGCACGTATGCACGCTGCAGTAAATGCAGTCTTAATCTCTTTGAACGGTTTGCCCCGGAACGTAAAGCAGAACTCTGAGTGTTGGCCCTTGACGGCAAGCAGAGCCGAGATTGCATCTTGATTGAGCGGGACCGTAATGGCTTTGCCGTTCTTGGCTTCTGGTCCTTCGACCCATGCAAGTCGTCGATCCAGGTCCACTCGTGACCAGCATAGGCCAAGGACATTGGATTGTCGAAGTCCGGTGGAAATGGCAAACAAAGCTGTCGGTTGTAAATGGGGTGGGAGTTCCGCATAAAGTTTCTTCCATTGCTCACGAGTGATCCACTCGCGTGTTTTCTGTTTCTTGTCTTTGCGCTCTGCAAGCTTGGGCACTTCACGTAACGACCCGTTCTCTTTGGCCAGATTCAGGATCGCAGCGATCATTGTGCGGTACCGGGTGTAGGTACCTGGAGTTTTGCAGAACGAGTTCAGCGCCTTGTGAACACTCTCGCGGGTTACATCTGTCAGCAAGCAGTCAGCAAAGTACCTGCCAAATTTGGCCAAGCTGAGCAGCTCAGATTCAGATCGCGGCTGTGCATTGACCCAAGTCATAACAGCTTGGCCCCAGGTATGACCCTTCAGACGGGGCTGCTGCCAAAGACTCGCTTTGATCTCGTCATGGATTCTCTGCGCTTGGATGCGATCATCTGTGCCAGTTGATCGACGTACCCGTGGGTGACCATGGACTTGGATGTTGACCCACCAGTAGGTGGAGTTGGGTTGTTTGTAGAGGGACATGTTCGTAGCCAATCGATAAGATCGTTTTCAATGAACACCCAGGACCTCCCTACTTTCCTGCCCGGGACACGGCCAGCCCGCGCCATGCCTTGCAGCGTGTTCGGGTGAACATGCAGCAGTGCAGCAGCGTCGGGGAGGCCAAGGGTTTTCACACCACCGTCTTGTACGCGGTAGTGAGCGCGACCATCAGGTCGTTGGGGCCATATCCTGGCTCGCGGGCCATGATCTCGGCAAGGACTTCGTTGTCCTCCTTGTCGCCCCATGTCTTGATGTACGTACCCTCCTTGTAACCATGATCTTGTCGGAACAAGTTCAGTACGTTCTTGGCCACATAGCGGGTGTACAGACGCTCATCCGGTAGGTGACAAGCATCCAATAGACTGCGGAATACGAGTAGCACTTTTGAGAATATCCCCATATAGGCCACTACACCGAGTCCCTCAGCAAGATCAAGGGCAGAGGAACCGACAAACTCTGGTGGTAGTTCTTGCTCCCAAGCGTCGTTTATTAGCATCGCCGCATGCTGGATGTTTCCTTCACATCCACAGATCATCGTGGACATGAGGAAATGCCAAATGTCTACCAGTTCGAGTTCAACTTGAGCTTGGTCAGATTTTTGATGTTTCCACCACTTCCATCCAAGATGGTCCATCAGCTCGATAGACTCTGCATGAATGGCGCGTGACCATCGATAGTTTTCTTCGACCCATTTAGGGTTGACCTTCTTGTTTAGCTCGTCTTGAAGGCGGAGCATGGCCATAAATTGGGATGTGATCATTTCAATGTTTTGGAGATTCGTGGAAGTGGGGCCCAGGCGACCCAGAAGTCGTCCTTGCCGTGATAGACGCCGTACTGCGCCACACCACCATTGCCCAGGAGCTGGACCTTGACGGAGTGGGGACAGGTGGCGATGGGGTGCCAGTAGTAATCTGGCGCGACAGCAGTTGTGCCGTCAGTGCTGATCTTGTGGGTCATTGTGCTTTCTCCACGCTGCCACAGCTACAGGCACGATTGGCTCGATCAACTCAAGCATCGCTTGGGCGTAGACCCTGATCTCGTACTGCGCATGCTCATGCAGGCGCAGCTTGAGAAAGTGCAGCAGGTTGTGCAGGTCCACCGTGGCGAACATGCGGCTGAACGTGTTCATTGGCAGTACGCCGCGCGCCAGCTCGCGGGGGCAGCCACGCTCTAACATCGCGTGATACAGTCTGAATGAATCATGGCAATGCCCCGAAATTTGCTCCTGGAACATGACCGCATCGGGGTGTTCCACGTCAGTTCGTTGCTGCTTGTTCGACTTGCTCTGCGTTGTGATCTGGCTCACCTCGGGAACGTAGTACTCCTCGGGCAGCTCTGAGTACCGGGCTGAAATTTCGTTGAAACTCCGAAGGTGAACTGCACACACTCGAAGGGCGACGTATGTCGGTTACGTATGAGGTAGTCGATGAGGCGGTCGTCTTCCCCACCACCACGCCAATCTGCGTTGTACGAGACCCTTGCAGAACGAATTACGGACTGGTCAGAACCCATGTGCTCGACGAGGCGAACGTAACCGTGGTTGAGGACTTCTATCATAGGCAGCTATTCAGGTACTTGATCAGGCCAGGCTTGTCGGTCTTGATGTCAACCTCTTCCTGCTTGATGTCTGTGCGCTTGATGCCCCGGTCAGCCAAGGCTTTGCGAGCGATGACGCCGTCGGACAATGAGCCGACGTATTGAGTTTCAATCGTGCCAGCGACGTTAGCGGTGATCTTGTAAAGTTTCATGGTTATCTTTCCTAGAGGTTAGAGTTAAGGTTGTGTCGATGGATAAGCTGCAATACCTTGATGCACAAAGCGTTGCGCTGCTTGGCCAGGTTGACGATCGTGTTCACATATATCTGGGTATTGCCTCTGATCTCCAGGGGCAACACGCACAGCAGCCACTTGCTTTTTTCCAGGTCGTAGACGTACTCCAGGCACCACCCTTGGCTTTTGGCCAGGGCTACTTCTTCTTTGGTGAGTAAGTCTTGCATAGAGGTTAGATTCAGTGGTACGCCTTTCGGCGTGGTTTACCGTGTCTTGATCAGGATTGTCAGGTGAGGTGTCGTGAGCTGGATGGTGTGCCCTTCTTCCGTGATTTGCAGCAGGGGGCGGTCGATCAACAGCTTGGGGGCGTACTCCATGCCTGGAATAACCGGGCCTGGGATCACCTTGGAGTCATCGGCTCTGGCCTTCCATTGATACATCCACTTAGCTCTGGACTTGTCACCCCCTGGAGACGGTATGCGGGTGCAAAGGCCCTTGCGCCACAATGAGCCGAGGTAGTCTGACACCCTGTTGGCCGAGGCAGCATGGTCTCGGACTTCCGGGATGTCGAACAGCTCAACGCAATCCATGGCTGTACCTTTTTCACGCAACACTTTCTCCAAGGCACTGTATAACCCGCTTTCTGTAAATCTCACGATGATCTCCTAAGATGCGCGCCACCACAATGTGCCGCGTCACATCTGATGGATTGTTATCTAAATCTTGACACTCTCGCGGGGGTAATTTACTCGTTGCTCAATCAGAGCCGCGAGTTTGTGGTGTGGAGTGACCCATGATTTGAACTCGCGTGTTGTAAACCCATGCTGCCAATCCAGATTTGGGAACCAGACCCCACCGTCTTTGCAACCCAACATGACCCCCACAGACCGACCTTCCATGGACCTGGCTTCAAGCCACTGCTGTTGGAGGCGTGAGATCAGGGGGTCCTTACCTTGCACCATGTTGACAACGGTGGTGTCACGTTTCGGTACAACGATGAACTTGTACTCGATCCACAAGTCCCCCGCGTTCCCGCTGTACCACACGTCTGCAACACCTGAAGTGTATGGATTATTATTTTTTAACGCATATATGCCTTTCGATAAGTGTTTATGCACTCGGTGGGTGAACAAAGTTTCAGGTTTTTGTGACATTAGCCTTAGCCCTGCGCTCTTTGTGATAATTTGACCAGTACAACTTACACGCGTCGCACCGACAACCAGATTTATCATGGCACACCATGATCTGTAAGCGCCTGAGCTAGTGGGCCGTACCCACTTCCGTTGTCTGCGATCAGCGCTCAATCTGGGGTGCTGCTTTCTTCGTCGACAAAGATGTAGTGGAGTCCCGGCTTGAGCCCTCGCATCTTGTCTGCGATCTCCTTATCAGTGGGCTCAGGTTTTGAGTGGGTCCACACACGGCGCGTAGTGCAGACGACACACTCAGGGTCTTCAGGTTCTGTGAGCAGTCGTTTTTCAACCAATCGGACGTAGCCAATGATGTCGGTCCAGGAGTCCACATAGTTTGGATCTCCATTCAAGATGCGACCGATCTTATGGGCGACCATCTCCATGCACTCGCGCATGTCGTCAGGCAGTTCGCTCCAGTTCTGGCTGTCAGCCATTGCCGCCTTAATGTTTTGGGTTACTTCCGCATGGTTTATAAATTCGCCGTAGCGGTTACCACGCTCGGCCAGGGTTTCGTCAATTGACGGCATGTTCTGTTTCCTTTTGAAAAAGCGCCTTGTGAATTGCGACAAGGGTTTGAGCCTGTTGGTATGCATCACTTAAAGCGTGGTGTTTGACACCCAAGGGAGGGACACGAATGTCCTTCGCCTTTGGCAGGTTTTTGTAGGTTCGATAGCACCTGGAGTCGAAGAACTTCCATGGGATTTCAATTTGTAGCTGTGTAAACGCGTGGCTCAACATTGGGATGTCAAAGTCAGCGCCATTGCTCCACACTTGGAATTGTTCTTCGCCAATCCAATCGCTCAGCTCTATGAGTGCAGTGCTGAGAAATTCTTTTGGTTCATGGAATACAGCCTGCGCAGCAGCCGGCTGTTTGAGCCACCAGAGCAGAGTGCTCTCACTTATTCGCCGTTTGTAATCCAGATTCGATTCAATTGAGATAGAGCGGTAAAACCCCTTATCATCAATTGCACCTGAGTCGAGATCGAACTTCACTGCGCCGATACTCAGAATCACCGCATCAGCGGTGGTACCGAGTGTTTCAAGATCAACCATAATACTTCGCACAAACTATCCCTTCGTCTGTTTTTTTTTGTCCGAGGACATTGCAGGATCGCTTTGTCCCGGACAAACTGAACTCTACTATTCAGTAGTAGCAACAGGCTCCAGTGTGGCCAATTGCGCGTTGATCTTCGCCAGTCCCTTGTCGGCTGCCGCCTTGGCTTTGTTGAACTTGATCATCTCAGCGGCGGCTGTCTTCTGTGCCACAGCTACAGCTTTGTCGGCTTCCCTCTTGGCAGCAGCAACTGCCTTCTCAGCCTCCTTCAGGCTGATCTGGTACGGCTTGAGGGTCTCCAAAGTGTTCTTGGTGGCTTGCTTCAAATCGGCTTTCTTGGCCTTGATTTCGGCGGCAGTAAGAACGACGGAGGCGGTTTTTTTACGGGGCATAGAATTTCTCCTTGAGTTGCCGGTGGTACGAGATTTCATTGAGCCGGACGGCTCGGGATGTCAACCGATCCAATATGGTCGGACGACGCGATGAGGACGCCTCCAGACGGAGGCATTCCAACACTTCTTCTTCGGTCAACGAGCTGATGACGCCGTTCAGCGAGCCGAACGACTTCAGCGCTTGAGCGACACGAAACTTGTTGACCGCCATGATTAACGACGCGCTACAGCAGGCGCGCGACGGACACCGCTCTTGGGAGCAGGTGCAACAGGGGTATAAGAACTGGTATCAGGCTCCTGAGCCAGGATGGCCTTGGCTTCCTTCATACGCCCAATATGCTCGACGATGTTGCCGTTAGGCACCACCTCGTCGAATGAGAGCTGTGGGTAGTCCACTGCATCACTGAAGGAGACAGTGACTATGTTCTCGATCGGGCTGGACTGCATGCTCTTCAAGCCAGCGATGAATGACTCGAAACTCTTGCGACCAGTAGGTGACACCTTGAGTGTGTACACCGGGGTCGATTCATCTGCGTCAGGTGGCAGTACGGCCAACAGATAACAGTTGCTGCATGCCTTGCCTTTGCCTTTCGAGCCGAACTCGTTCATTGGGCATTCCTTGCATACATCAGCTTGCTTGACCGGGCTGTTGTCACTGGGGATCATGTCCTTGATGACCGTACCGATGGAGAAACATGCCGGAGGTACGATGGCATCACGGTCGTAGTCACGATCGTAGAACTCGTTGCGTGACACAAAGTCCACTATGACGAGGTCTGCAGTCGGTGCTTTACGACCATCGGGGAACGTGAGCATCTTGCCGTTGGTCTTGATCTGGTTACCGGTAGAGCTGGCTGTGCGCCCGTCGAGAGCCTCACGGTTGGCTTTGAGCGTCGCCTGAATGTCTACGACGGCGGTGGATTTCTTGATAGCGACAGCGGTGGTTTTGGGTTTAGTTGCCATAGGGTCTTCCATAGAGTTTAGATTAACTGACAGTGCGGAGGGTCAAAGTCCGCTTGTTGAACGGGATCACTCCCGGTACCTTGGTGCCTTTTTCGAGAAGCTCTCGATAGGCTGGTTCAGACACACGCTTTTGCAGCATGTGCGTGTATTTTTTCTTGATGATGAATGTCCAGAACTCATCCCAGTCCTGCACGTCGGCCATTACAGATGTAGTGACCGATACACTAGCTTTGCCTCCGGTGGCCTTGGTCATACCCTCGGAGTCGAGACGGACTATCAGAGACTTTTCAATCTCCTTGATTTTTTCCTCAACCTCTTTGGTCTGAGCGGCGAGCTGACGTTTTTCTTCGCGGCAGGCCCACAGTTGGTCGATGATTGCGCCAGTTGACGCGGCAGGTTTAGGTTTGGTGGCAGCAACCATTTCGTTCTCCTTGGTTTGTAAATTGTACAGTAATCTTTAACCGATCTACCAATGATCTTAGATTTTGGCCCACATAGGTGAAACTTCGTATTGGTTGTCTTTTGGCAGCGCACCGCATGGAGCGAGTACTTTGGTGACCGCCCCACCCAATACGTACAGATCTCGATACTCCGGGCTGCAGGTGGCGAGTTCTGCGTATCTTTCCTCTGGGACATGTCCGGTCGGTAAAAATTCTTTAAGCCAGTAGGGGGTGCGACGCCCCCATTGGTGGGTCGAGAACTGGGCACCAACCCGTTTAGCTGATGCCATCCAGTCAAAGAATGGCTTTATTGTTTTTCTGATAGCTGCGGCTTTGGATCGATTGAGCTCGTAGTGGATGACAGGGGCCGCAGTCGTCTTATGCACATGCCATACGCCAATAGGGTCCTGGAAGAACTCCAGTCGCCCATTTCGAACAGGTGTATAGGCTCCACCGTCGACGCATATATACATATCCCCTCTATGCGATATTGCACGCAATCCATTTGGGAGTAGAGCGTCTGCAAAAGCCACGGTGTTGGATGAGTTGTAGGTGATAACCTCAATCCCACCTGCTTCTGTGTATGTCACTACGTCGGTATGGTGGTATCGCAGACGAATATCCCCATTGAACTCCTTCTTGACAATTTTCGAAGTGTCTTGCTTCCTTCCAAGCGCTCGCCAGTCATCCCTTGCGGGGCTGGGTGAGGCGCAGTTGTAAAAAGTCAGCGCATCGGCATAACACCGGATGTGCGGCAAATTTTGGGTGTGTCGCTTGCACCCAGCACCACTAGCGCACTTTCGGAGTGCTGTGGCTCTTATTTCGAATAGTTGGCAGCCCAGCCGCCTTCAGCGTTGAGGGGGATGTCACTGCACCATGAAGGCGCAGTTGTCATGCACGCGTACATGTGTTTGAGACAAGTCTCAGCCTGTGCGGTTTTAGGCATGGCCACAACTTCGTCGTGCGTGGTCATTACCACGCGGTACTTCTTGGCGATCTCCATCATCTGGCCCATCACGATGATGCGGGCCAGCGCTTGCACCAGGTTTTCACAGAGCAGACCACCGTATATCTTCTTGCGCACATCACCCGATTGGTAGGACCAGGAGTCCCACCCGTTGGCGTCCATTGTTTGCTTCAGGTCCGGGTACTTCAGGCTCATGCCATTAGGCAGCCAGATTTTTTCTTTTTCCCAAGCGATGCATTTGTATGAACCGACTTTGCCGGTGTACATGTGGACGATGATCTCTTTGCACTTATCCCATCCCTGTACGATCCTATAGTTCGCACGACGATATAGATTCACAATGCGCTTGCACTCAGTGTCGGACAGCAGGATCGGAGGGCCACCCAAAGCACCTTTGGCCAGGGTGAGTTGGAACTTGTCAGCTCCCATGGAGTAGCCAAGTCCGAGCACGCACACCTTGCCGAGGAACCGCTCGTCCTTATCAACTTTGGTGATCGGACGACCGTACACCAGGGACGCAAAGTTGCAGTACGCATCGCTGCCGAGCTTGTTGTCTGAGGCGACGAATGCTTCCATCAGATCGTTCTGGCCCCAGAGCCATCCGTTTACACGCGCTTCAATCTGTCCACTATCCTGGACTGCGAGCTGGTAGCCCTTGGGAGCCAGGATGGATTGGCGCAGTTCACCGCCACGTTGCAGGTTCTGCATGTTCATCTTGTTGTTTCCGCCGAAGCGCCCGGTGTGGGCTCGGTAGTAGGCGTACCCAACAGGCAGAGGCATCCCATTGGCACCAGCGGTCAGGAACCGCTCGGCACGAGTGATATTGGTGGTGGACTTTACCGCCAAACGGCACGATACCAAGCTTTCCAAGCGCGTCTGCTTGGCCGCGATTTTTGATACGTCCGCCACGTTCGATGTGTCAAGATCACCACGCCACTGCTCGACATCTGCGGGGAGATTGATGAAGTCCAGGTCATCTTTGGCAAAAGCGTAGGTCAATTTATTCGTTTCATCTTCACGTCCTTTCGCATCTTTCTTCATCCACGCAGGGCTGATCTTGACTGGGGGTTCAACCCCTTCAGCCCTCAACAGATCAGCGAACCGGTCGTTGCTGCCGATGACTCGTTTGATCATCAGCATGTCGCGCTCTACACCTGTGAGCTTGCGTTCTACGCCAGTCTTGAGTAGGGTCTTGGCTTCAGCATCCCAGTCACGAGGGTTTACAGCGGCGTAGAACTTCTTCTCACGTTCAGCCAGCTCGCGGACCAACTCTTTTTCGACCCGGGGGATGTCCACCTTCAGCACTGGATCACAGAACATCCGCATGGTCAGATCGATCATCTCGATCTCAGCCGCTGGATAGTTTTCATGCATTTCCTTGAAGATGGCGTAGGTTAAGTCCACGTCCTGGGCGCAGTACTCCGCAGTGCGATCAAACAAGGCTTTGGGCCAATCGAGCACACCTTTGGTTTGCTCTAGGACGCCTTCGATCTTGCTGCCTTTCCCATAGTGTCCAGCCACGTCATCCAGGCCGGCACCGATCTCATTGGAATGCAGCCCGCGCGCCATGGATAGGGTGTCGTAGTAATATGCCGGTTTGATACCGTAGTGGTGGTGCAGGATGAACCCGTCGAACTGGCAATTCCCGGTTACACATATCCGTCCTTTTGAACGAATTAGGAATGCACCAGTAGGTACGGTAAAGCAATAGACTTGTCCTGTGAATGTGGACCGTGTCGGTTTCTCGACCAGCTTAGCCCGCGAGCGCTCTGAAATAGTAGCTACGTATAACGCAGCATCCGGGTTGTTTGCGCCGAACCCCCTCGCGTTGTCTTTCCACCGTCCGCTGACACGCCAGCCTGATAGATGAGCGACAGTTTCTACAGTGCGAGCGGTTGTATAGCTTGCGGTGGACCACTGAAACCCTTTAGCCTTTCGGTCGTGTCCGTCCCAGTACATCATCTCTTCTAATACTGCTTGACGTACTGCCAACGGCTGGTCGATTAGCCAAAGGTCATACAGCTTGCTCGGCCCGAGTAGTTCGTATATCCGGGTAGATACCAGTGATCTAGGTATGTACACCCGTCCATACTTGTCTTGAGCAGATAAATCTACACCAGCAGCGATACAAATATCAGTGAGCCGAGCAACCTTTCGGGATTTTCGCAGGTTGAACTGGACTCCATAAAATTCGCCGTCTGTAATTCTCCAACTCCCGTCAGCACGGACAGCTTCCATCAGTCTGGCCACCTCTACGGATACAGCCCCGGTATCTATACCCTTGTAATACCCTCCAAGGGGTATATAGGTATTGTTCATGCTCCGAGCAGCTACGTTCTCAGCAGTATCCACCTGCCATTCCGCTTTATCGGGGGTCTGAAAGTACATCCGATGTTCAGGGGTGTATCGCCCGCGATGAAACTGGGTATCCCATATAACCAATTCATTCGCCTTGGTTTTAATTTTCGCCATCGGGGTACACCAGGTCAATGACTGGTCAGTCGGGCTCCATTGCATGATCTCAGTGGTCTGGGCAACATCCTTTATAGGTTCCCATCCATACTTTGTGAGCACCTCTGTGTCTCCTGGCACACAGTTATGACAGAGTAACGAGTGTGTAGTCCAGTTGATCTTAGCCAGCTCGGCCTTGATGCGAGCGGTTGGTACAACGCGCGTTTTTCCATTTCCCACCTTAATGCCCATCATCTGGGCTTTGAAGCGAGCGTCACGGACATACTCGCTGGTTGATAGCTTGCTCAGGGTGTAGTCGGTTGAGTAAAACGTCTCAAAGTCAACAGTGACAAGC
>JFJP01037943.1_pt1 | contig 20934 bp, 19 predicted proteins | sample 431651 | NCBI WGS metagenome assembly JFJP01 (sample SAMN02602958, study PRJNA72255) | Microbial mat metagenome, whole genome shotgun sequencing project. | biome: fresh water; feature: sink hole; material: water; isolation source: purple microbial (photo- and chemosynthetic) mats found in...
GCCACCAGGCCATAGATGGCGATACAGCGCAGATCGGTCCATGGGGGGCATCGCAACGGTTACGGAACGCTGCACATCCTGCGGTGCGTGTATTGAAGCGTGCAAAAAGAACCACGCCATAGAATCTGATATCAAACCAAGGCCTGTTCCTGATTTTTCCGACAGGAAAGGCGTCTGGGTCTTTGCCGAACAGACAAACGGAAAGCTTGCCAGGGTCTCTCTTGAGCTGCTGGGAAAGGCCCAGGTTCTGGCAAAGGATCTCGGTCATGAAGTTTCTGCACTGCTTCTTGGTAAAGATGTCTCTCATCTTGTTAAAACCCTGAATGAGTATGGGGCCCAAAATGTATACTTTTTTTGACAGAATTTTAGCAGCGGTTAATTCCGACCCAACATTGAATAACCCTGGCCAGAAAAAATTTAATCCTGGCCCAGTATCGAATAATGCTGGCTGGGATGTATTCTCAGTAACGGCTAATTCCGGCCAAGATTATTTTCTGAAATCGGGCCAGGGCAATTATGAAATCGGGGGCCGTTACACCTACGCTTCCTTGATCAGCCTTTCAGCAAATCTCGGCAATACAAATGCGGCTTCATGAACTTCAGAATCGTAATAGTTCAGCCTGGCCTGAAATTGTTTTGAAATTGCTCTGGACGGCCTTGACGGATCAGGTCCGTCTGAACCGATACAGATACCGACGTGCCCGCCGGTAAAGGTCGGGATAAGAGAATACGCATATCGGTTATACCTGAACAGATCGTTCATGTTTTTGACTATTTTCTGCACTTTGTCCGGGTGAAGAAAAAAGGATTCTGCCTGGACCGCCATGAGTCCGTTTTCTTTTAAGGCATTTCTGCTATGGGTATAAAATTCTTTTTCAAACAGGATTTCACCCGGACCCACCGGGTCGGAAGAATCGACAATGATGACATCATATTCCAAAGGGTGATGCCGGACAAATTCACTGCCGTCTGAAATATGGACGCTGACCCTTGGATCATCAAATCCGATGCTCATGCCGGGCAGAAATTGCTTTGATACCTCTATCACCTTTTCATCTATTTCACAGATATCAATGGACAGAACCGAGTCATGCTTTGCAACTTCCCTTAAAATGCCGCCGTCCCCTCCCCCGATGACCAACACTTTTTCAGGAAAAGGATGGGCAAACATAGGGATATGTGCCAGCATTTCCTGGTAAGCAAATTCATCAAAATCCGTAAGCTGGATGATCCCGTCCAGAACCAGCATTCTTCCATGATGCTTAGTTTCATAGAGATCAATTTGCTGAAAAATGCTTTTTTGGGAAAAAAGAGTTTTTTCTATTTCAATGGAAAGTGCAATGCCGGGCCATATATCTGAAGTCTCGGAAAACCATCCGTCTGCCATTTCATTAAGGGTCAATTATTCCGCCGTCACTATCTTTTCAACTGCATTTCACTCAGCTTATTGGCCCAGTCAAGCGCTTCGCAATAGGCTTCTTTTACTTTTGCCGTATCCAGGCCAAGCTGATTGATCATGGTTTCCGTCCGTTCAAATGCGGCTTCCTCCAGATACCGGGCCAGTTTCAAAAGCGGTACATATTCATTGTTTTCCTGCATCAAGAGAGCCCCTTTGAGTTTATCGGCCAGGGGAAGGTATTTCAAAATCTCAGTCATGGGCTGGTTCAACATGGCATCCAGAAGAGAAAACATCCCTAAAAGAAAAAGCGAATCCGGGTCGAATCCCCAGAAATCATGGGATCGGCCGACCTGTTCTAAAAATTTTCCCCTTTGTGCCGAAAGAAAAGCCAGCTCGGAAGCATGCCTGTTTTCAGACACTTCAGACAAGAGTACAACCCGCAGCCAGTTTTTAAGATTGTGCCAGCCCAGCATTGCAATGGCATCCTTGATGGAATCAATTTTTCTCCTGAACCCGAAGGAAGCTGAATTCAGATAGGCAAGCAGTTTGAAGCTAATGGTTACATCAGCCTGAATGGCAGCGGCAAGCTCAGTAAAATCAGGGTCTGTCTTTTCAATGGCTTTCATCAGTTCAAACCTGGAAATAGTCCCGGATAATACCTTTTTGACCGATACATCTTCCTGCTTTTTGAAAAAAGACCCCTTAAAAAAGGAAACCCCGGCCTTGCAGCAGACATCAAAGCCAGCTTGAGTGTTTACCCGGTCAGCGAGAATGTCTGCCTTGTAAGGTGCTGCCGCATGGCAGATATCCATGAGTTCCGGCAATACCATGGAGGAAATATCAAGACAGATCAAATCGGCAAGATCATAAACAGCCTTGCAGGCTTTGTGGTTTTTTATCCAGGGAACCGTTATCTTGTAACCGTCTTTTTTTAATTTTGCCAGCATTGCAATAAGAGAATCCGACAGCCCTTCCGGATTTGACAATTTAATAACCGTACGACCCGGCGGAAGGGCATAGGGAATACTCCTCATGATATTTTTGCTGGAAAAATGGATCATAATCTTTTTTTTGCTGTCCATGATCTGATCCAGAGCAAGAGATGTTCCAGACATAAGATCTGCCGTTAGTCCATCCCCTGCTTCCGGACTGATGGCGCTATCCTCACCGGCAGACAAATAAATCAGTTCATATCCCCAGAGATTTTTTTTAATATCAAATATGGGAAGTCTTGCAAATGTAACCGGATTCTGCCGGTTGTCACCTATTTCGAAGTTCATTCATCCTCCGCTAAGATTTGGATTATTCAGGAAGCGGTGTTGCTCCCCAGATATCGCTTGCATATTCCTGCACCGCCCGGTCACTGGAAAATTTCCCCATATTGGCGGTATTTAAGATTGACATCCGTGTCCAACGATTCTGGTCCTTATAGGCAGTTGCAACCGTTTCCTGAGTCACAGCATAATTTTCAAAATCCGCCAGCACCAGATAATAATCCCCCCCATCCAGAAGGGAATGGACAATGGGCTTAAATAAGTGGGGATTCTCAGGTGAAAAATATCCCGAATCAATCATATCAATAATCTTTTTAATCTCTCTATTGTTTTCATAATATTGTCTCGAGTTATAACCTTCCTGTTTTATTTTGACAACTTCATCTGCCTTTAGCCCAAAAATAAAAATATTATCCATTCCTACCTCTTCCATGATTTCCACATTGGCACCGTCCAGTGTTCCAATGGTCAGTGCCCCGTTCAACGCGAATTTCATATTGCCCGTGCCCGAGGCTTCAAGGCCGGCTGTGGAAATCTGTTCAGAAACATCAGCAGCAGGAATGAGTTTTTCCGCCTGGGAAATGCAGTAATTGGGCAGAAAAATGACACTGAGTTTTCCCTTAACCAGAGGATCCTTATTAATGGTTTCAGATACGGAGGTAATGAGCTTGATGATCAGTTTTGCCTGGAAATAGGCTGGAGCAGCCTTGCCAGCAAAGAAAAAACTTCGGCCGATGCCGGAGTCATCATTATTTTCCCTGATTTTATTATAAAGGTATATCACATGAAGGACGTTGAGAAGCTGGCGTTTGTATTCATGCATGCGCTTGGCATGGATATCAAAAAGGGTATTCGGGTTGACGCCCTTTCCGGTTTTTCTCAAGGTATACCGTGCCAGCCTTTTTTTATTTTCAAATTTCACCTTCTGCCATTTTGACTGGAATAAAGGGTCCTCTGCATAGGGTATAAGATTTTTCAAAAGAGAAAGGTCCACTATCCAGTCCGGGCCGATAACAGAGGTAATGAGGCTTGAAAGTCCCTGGTTTGCCTGATGCAGCCATCGCCTCGGCGTAATCCCGTTGGTAATGTTTCTGATTTTGCCGGGATAAACCCGGTTAAACTCTTTGAACAGGCTCGTTTTCAAAATATGAGAATGCAGGGCAGCCACACCATTGACCGAATGGCTACCGATAATGGCCAGATGGGCCATCCGTATTTTTTTCTCATGGCCTTCCTGAATAATGGACAGTCTTCCACACAGATCAGTTTCGTTCGGATAGATTTTGTTCAAATCATCCAGAAAACACCGGTTGATTTCATAGATGATTTCCATATGTCTCGGCAAAAGCCTGCTCAACAATGATACTGTCCATGTTTCAAGTGCTTCAGGCAAGACGGTATGATTGGTATAGGCAAAAGTTTTTCCGCAGACTGACCAGGCTTCATACCAGGAAAGGCCATAGTCATCCATTAAAAGGCGCATGAGTTCCGGTATGGCAATGGTCGGATGGGTGTCATTCAACTGGATGGCCGCCCAGTCGGAAAAGGCATCGAAAGACTGGTATTCCTTTCTGTACTGAAAAATAATGTCCTGGAGCGTTGCAGACACAAAAAAATACTGCTGTTTAAGCCTTAATTCTTTTCCCTTCTCACTCTCATCGCTGGGATAAAGAACCTTGGAAATGGACTCGCTCAATACCTTGTCCTCCGCTGCCCGGCAATAATCGCCCCTGTTGAAGAAGTCCAGGTCAAACTCCCGGCTGGATGTGGCTGTCCAAAGGCGCATATTGGTTACAAATTCATCGCCGACGCCCGGTATCATCATGTCACAGGCCAAGGCCATGACATCCTGGGTATCTACAAGATGAAACCTCTGATTTCCCAGAATATCCATGTAAGCCTCGGAACGGCCGTAAAATCCGACTTTATAAATATTTTCAAACCGCATGATTTCCCAGGGATTGCCCCTGCGCATCCAGTTATCACTTTTTTCCTGCTGATACCCGTCCTTCAATACCTGATAAAAAATACCAAAATCATAGCGGATTCCATATCCATATCCCGGAAGTCTCAACCGTGCAATGGAATCCATATAGCAGGAGGCAAGACGTCCAAGCCCGCCGTTCCCAAGTCCTGCATCCCATTCTTCTTCTTCAATGGAATCAAGATCGAATCCTATATCCGACAGAACCTTACGGGTGACTTCCTCCATACCCAGCGAAACAATATAATTTTTCAGGAATCGCCCTGGTAAAAATTCAAGAGAAAGATAAAAAATCCGCTTGGACAAGTTGTCCCGGCATGCTTTCTGAGTTTTGATCCAGTGGTTGATCAACCGGTTTTTAAGGCTGAAGGCAAGCCCCATATAACAGGTATAGCTATTCATTTCAGCAGGATCAAGCCCAAGATTGAATTGAATATTATAAAAAATCTCCTGTTTCAGCCTGTCGATTTCAGAACCTGAACATTCATTTTCTTCACCAGGAACATGGTGTTGCTCCAACATAAAACCCTCCAGAAGTATAGATTATGCCTTGCCTGCCGAACCCAGAACATAATTGATTTTGTGTATATAAAGCTTTTTAAGTGACTCTCTTGCCGGTCCCAGATATTTTCTGGGGTCAAATTCCCCTGGAGATTCAAAAAACACTTTGCGGATGGCGGCTGTCATAGCAAGTCTGCCGTCGGAGTCAATATTGATTTTACTCACGGATAGAGCAGCCGCCTCTCTTAATTGTTCTTCAGGAATGCCAACGGCATTTTCAAGTTTCCCTCCATATTGGTTAATGGCATTCACCTCTTCCGCCGGAACGGAAGAAGACCCGTGCAGGACAATAGGAAATCCTTTCAGGCGCTTTTCAACTTCATTCAGAATATCAAACCGTAAAGGGGGAGGCACCAGTATCCCTTTTTCATTTCTTTTGCACTGCTTTGGGGTAAATTTATTGGCTCCGTGGGAGGTACCGATGGATATGGCAAGGGAATCCACCTTTGTCCGCTTTACAAAGTCCTCCACTTCGGCTGGATTTGTATAACTCGATTTTTCAGAGCTGACCTCATCTTCAACCCCTGCCAGAACGCCAAGTTCCCCCTCAACGGTTACATCATGCTGATGGGCAAATTCAACTACCCTGGCTGTCAGTTCGATATTGTTTTCATAAGGATGATGGGACCCGTCAATCATGACCGAAGAAAATCCCATTTCAATACAGTTTTTGCACAGGTCAAAGGTATCGCCGTGATCAAGATGAAGCGCTATGGGAATTTCACACCCAAGCTCCTTGGCATAAGCCACAGCGCCCTGGGCCATATATCGCAAAAGGGTTTGATTTGCATATTTTCTTGCGCCTGAAGAAACCTGCAGAATCACAGGTGATTTTGTTTCAACACAGGCCTGAATAATGGCTTGAAGCTGTTCCATATTGTTGAAATTATATGCAGGGACAGCGTAGCCGCCTGTTGCTGCCTTTTTAAGCATGTCGCGAGTATTGACAAGCCCAATGTCCTTATAGCTGATCATAATTTTCCCCTTTACTGATGGTTATAGAGTCACTATAGAATTTTCACAATTTCCAATTGAATTCCCCTTGATACTAGAAATGACTCTTGACTTTACATCATCTAATGATGCAAAACAATTAATTTTTACGAAAGATCTTTGAAAGGAAAAAAACATGGAAGAAAAAAAAGAGCTGCTTTTAAAAAACATCCCCTTTTCCACTCCTGTGGATATTGTTGGACTTGTGGACTATGAAGAAGGCCGGGTAGTGAGCCGGACCCTCTGTGCCAAACCCCATGTCAATATCACTCTTTTTGCCTTTGACAAGGGTGAAGAAATCAGTGCCCACACTTCTCCGGGAGATGCCATGGTCCTGGTTCTGGATGGTGAAGCACTGATCAATATTAATGGAGAAAAAATCAAGGCAGTAAAGGGACAGACCGTTGTCATGCCTGCCAATGTTCCCCATTCGGTCACTGCTTCCACCCGGTTTAAAATGCTTCTGACTGTTATCAAACAACCTGTCGGCATCAAAGGTTTGTAGCTGGAACGAAGATGGAGAATCGCTGCTTTTCCTTTTTATTGGATTTTCGATAAAAACCAGGGCATCCCGCTGCCCTGGTTTTTGATGCTGCATCAAAAGATTGCTTTCCCACTGAAAGACTTGAAACGGCAAACAGAATAAGCCCTGTTCCATTTCCCCAGGGCATAAAATTGCTTTCGCTACCTGCCATCAACAAACCTGCCACCCAGAAGAATCCTTTAACGCCAATCATTATTTTTTCATATCTGTTCATTTGAGTCTGTTGCATGATATTTCCCTTTCTTTTTGTATTATTTCATCACTTGTTGAAAAAACTAAACACACAAGTTAAAAAAAACTACCTGTATTCCCGGCAGCTCCAGATCACCTTACCGATAATTCTTACCTTGTCCGCCTCTTCCCTTTCAAGAAAAATCGGGCTATAATCCTTGTTATCACTGCAAAGCACCAGCTTATTGGGGTGTTTTTCCAGTCTTTTGATCAGGATCGTATCTTCCACACCCACTGCATAGATGGCTCCGGCAATAATATTTTTCTGGGACTGATCAATCAATACCGTATCCCCTTCTCTAATGACCGGTTCCATGCTCTGCCCAAAAACCTCCATAGCCACCATGTGATCCGCCGATCCCTTACGGGCAAGCCAGTTAGCCTGGAAAGACAGATAATCGGTGACGCTGTCTTCACACTCAAAAGATCCGGTCCCGGCTGATAATCTTGCCGCAACTTTTGGAATGTTCCTGAAGGCCGGATCCTGATCTGAAGTTGAATGAACAAAAATATTGCCGACCCCGGTTTCAATCCATTTGGGATTAAGCCCATATTTCCGGTAAAGCTTTACAATCCATTTGTCCGGAATTTTATTGTTGTTCCGTGCATGGGTGATTCCAGATCGGTTGATATCAAGCTCTTTTGCAAGCTCTGACGGGGAATCGACACCTGTCGCCTCAAGAACCCGCTTTAAAAACTCGTCTATTTTGTTCAAATCCGTTTTATCCTTTTCATTAATTTTGGTTTAGTTCTGGTTTTATCTTTTTCACATCAGTTGAAAAAAAGCAACAAAATTTTTTATTTTTTTTGATTTACTCAAACAATATTTGTTTGACTGAAATATAAAATTTGGATACTAATCATTAGAATTGCAAATAAGGAGTCCTATATCAAAAATGGAAACCACGCTGGTCGGAGAAAAATTCTTGCAATGATCCAATTTTCAAAAATAGGCCGGTACATGATCATTGCAGGAATTTGCCTGCTCCTGTGGTTCAGCCCTGGAATCGCTGATGAGAAAAAAGTCTCAGCCATTCCTGAACGGGTGGTGCTGAATATCACTGAAACCCCTTTCAGCAGCCAGGCTGTTACCTGGCGGACCCGAATTTCAAGTGCTTCTCCCAGGGCTGAAATCCTACCAGTACTGGATCTTTTGAACCCGGAAAAAAAGCCAAAAATTTTTCCGGCCCTTTCCTCCACGGTGGTAGTGGACGATAAAGACAAAATCTTCCAGCATTCCATTATTTTCAATGAATTATTGCCCGATATGATCTATGCTTACCGTGTGGGCGACGATCAGTCGTGGAGCGAATGGAATCAGTTCAGAACCGCTTCTGAAAAACCTGCACCCTTCACCTTTCTTTATTTTGGGGATATCCAGAAAGATATTTTTTCCATGTGTTCCCAGGTCTTCCGGGCCGCCTTTCAAAAGGAGCCTGATGCAAGGTTCTGGCTCTTTACCGGCGATATGGTGGACAATGGACTAGATGATCGGGAATGGGATGAATTTTTTTCCGCTTTAAGCTTTATACCCCGAACCATCCCCCTGGTTCTGGTCCCAGGCAACCACGAATATCCGGGCTGGCAGACGATTGTCCCGGGTGCACCCCGAACCATATCTCATCTGTGGCGGCCCCAGTTCACCTTTCCTGAAAATGGTCCCAAGGGCCTTGAGGAGATTGTGTACAGCTTTAATTATCAGGGCGTGTGTTTTATCATCCTGAACGGGGTAGAAAATTTACCGGAGCAGGTGGCATGGCTGGAGAATGTGCTGTCGAAAAATCAGCAGCCATGGACTGTTGTCGCCATGCACCATCCCATATATTCTGTGATTGATAGAAGAAATTCCACGGAATTGCAGGATGTTTTCGTTCCTCTCTTTGACCGATTTTCCGTGGATCTTGTGTTGCAGGGGCATCATCACAGTTATGCCCGGACAAAAAAGCTGAAAAACAATTCTCCGGTGTCTGACAAAGAAAAAGGAACCGTATACGTCATCACCAACAGCGGCCCCAAATACTACCCTGCCAGCAACCGGTATGACCATCTCATGGACAAAACCATGACCCATGGTGTCTGGTTTCAATCCATCCGGATTGAGAATAACACCTTGCAGTATACAGCCTACAATATGATCAAAGAGGTCGTTGATACAGTTGTGATAAAAAACAAATAAAGAAAACGCCATGCAAAGAAACCTGTCCAAATCCCGTACGATGAACGCCGCGTTGATGCGGATAGTTACCGTGATCTGCTTGGTTGGCGCCCTCGGCATCAGTCTGGCCTTCGGTTACTATTCAAGAAGCATGATTCTGAAAAATGCCAATGAACGGCTGCTTTCAGCTGTTGAGTTCGCCCACGAACTGCATGGAGCCGACTTTCACGATCGAATCACCGGGGAGGACTCCCTCTCCCGGGAGCAGTTTGAACGCATCCTCGACCGCCACGATGCCCTCTGCCGAAGGCTTGACCTGCAGTATATCTGGAGCGTACTGGTGCTGGGGGATCGGATCATCTTCACCACCGCCACCCGTTCGAACGTGAACGATCCTGCCTCCGCCCACGCGCTGTTCTTTGAGACACACCGAGACCCGCTTTCATTTAATGCCGCCATGGGCACACCGGACGTTCCGGTGTATTCTTCATTTCACAATGAGTGGGGAGCGGGGCGCCAGGTGCTGGTTCCCCGTCTGGATTCCCAAAACCGGCGTTACATCACCGGCGCAAGCATTCAGCTTGACGAATTGAACAACCTGGTTATGAATGCGGTATGGCTGGCCCTCATTGCCGGCGCAGCGCTATTTGTTCTTGTCTGGCCATTAGCGGGCCGCCTGACCCGGCGTATTACAGGGGTGTTTTCCCTCATTAATACCGCGGCCATCCAGATGGCGCAGGGCGACCTGGATGTCGCGCTGCCGGTATCCGGGATTGCCGAAGCCCGCCAGGTATGCGACACCCTCGACAGTATGCGCCAAGAACTCAAAAGGCGCATGGAAGAACTGCACAAGGAGCGGGAACGTCTGGGCAGCATCCTTGAGGGGACCCATGTAGGCACCTGGGAGTGGAATGTTCAGACCGGAGAAACCATATTTAACGAGCGATGGGCAGAAATCATCGGGTATTCCCTTGAGGAGATTTCCCCCGTCTCCATCGATACCTGGATGAAGTTCGTGCATCCCGATGATTTAAAAGCCAGTGGGGAACTGCTCCAGAGGTATTTCTCCGGTGAACTGCACTATTACGAATGTGAAGCGAGAATGCGTCATAAAAACGGAGAATGGCTATGGGTGCTTGACAGAGGCAAGGTTGCGGTATGGACTGAGGATGGAAAACCCCTGCATATGATGGGGACACATCAGGACATCACCGAGCGCAAGCAGGCAGAGAATAAGTTGAGGGTGGCCCATGAAAAAATGCTGACCATTCTGGACAGTATTGATTCAACTGTTTATGTGGCAGACATGGATACATATGAAATCCTGTTCATGAATAAAAAAATGATAACCGATTTCGGCGGGAATAAAATCGGTGATATCTGTTACAGTTCCTTCAGGAAAAATTCAAAACCCTGCGAATGCTGCACAAATAATCAACTTGTTGACAAAGAGGAGAACTCTGCGGGTGTCTGTATCTGGCATGATAAGAACCCTGTTACCGGCAGGTATTATATCAATTACGACCGGGCCATTGAATGGACTGACGGCCGCCTGGTCCGGATGCAGATCGCCACGGATATTACCGATCTGAAAAAAATGGAGGCCCAGCTCCTCCAGGCTCAGAAGATGGAGTCCGTAGGCCGATTGGCCGGGGGAGTGGCCCATGATTTCAACAACATGCTGGGGGTGATTCTGGGACATGTGGAATTTGCCCTGGAAAAGGCTGAACAGGATCATGATCTGCATGCTAACCTGAAAGAGATTCAAACAGCAGCAAAACGGTCGGCTAATATCACAAAACAGTTGCTGGCTTTTGCCAGAAAGCAGACCATTTCTCCCAGACAGCTTGATTTGAACGATACTGTGGAAAGTATGCTCAACATGCTTCGCCGGCTCATTGGAGAAGACATCGACCTGGTCTGGCAGCCGTCTACCCATCTGTGGCCTGTAAAAATGGACCCGACCCAGATCGACCAGATCCTTGCCAACCTGTGTGTTAATGCACGGGATGCCATTGCCGGTGTTGGCAAACTTACCATTGAAACGGGAAGAAAAACATTTGATGAGGAATACTGCAGCGAACACTCGGGATTTATCCCTGGCGATTATGTGCTGTTGACGGTCAGTGACAACGGCTGCGGCATGAATAAAAAAACCCTGGAAAACCTGTTCGAACCGTTTTTCACTACCAAGGAGGTGGGCAAAGGCACCGGCCTGGGTCTTGCGACAATCTATGGCATTGTCAAACAAAACAATGGATTCATCAATGTTTACAGCGAACCTGGCCAGGGTTCCACCTTCAGAATCTATCTACCCCGGTTAGTGGCTGAAGATGCCGCCGCCAAGAGTGTACCTGATAAAAAAATGATCGCCGGTGGAACTGAAACCATCCTGATAGTGGAGGATGAACCGGCTATTCTAAAACTAACCCGGATGATGCTCAAACGAAATGGATATTCGGTTTTATCCGCGACCACGCCTGCTGAAGCCATTGAGATGGTCGAAAATTATACAAATAAAATTCATCTCCTCATGACGGATGTGGTCATGCCCGGGATGAACGGTCGGGATTTGGCAAGGCATTTGATAACGCTTTATCCGGATATCAAACTGTTGTTCATGTCTGGCTACACGGCAAATGTCATTGCCCATCAAGGTGTTTTGGATGAAGGGGTGGCCTTTATCCAAAAACCATTTTCAATGGCGGATCTGGCTGAAAAACTGCGGGGGGTTCTGGATGAAGTCAAAAGCTCCACTCGTGGATTTTAATATCCTTGCAGCATTTATCTTCTATCCCATCCTGGCGCTTTCAAACGCAAGGGTCTGCCTCGACTTTGAATTAACGGATCAGAACATTGAGGCTGCATTTACCATGACCTGGGATGCCATCAGGTTTTAAAAATGGCAGATTCAAAGGCGATGTGGACACTCCTACCATTACGGCCACGCTGGCCCGGCATTGTTCCGGATTCAGGGAGATTGGACAAACATTATGAAAACCAGACGGGATTTTTTAAAGCAAAGTTCCATGGTCATGGGCGGGCTTGCCCTGCCGATCATTCCTTCATGTGTTGCTGGCAGTAGGATCAAGGCAGCCGGACCCATGAAGACGCAGCATATCCAAAAACCGCTCGTTCTCTGGTTCAGCCAGACCGGCTACACCAAAAGGAACGGCATGCTTCTGCAAAAAACCTTTGAACGTCTTGGGCTGAATGCAACAGGCGCCGATATCAGGGATTTCGACCGGGGCGGGATCAATAAATTTGATCTGATCGTCCTGGGGTCTCCGGTTTTTTATTATGATGCACCCCAATATGTCAAAGACTGGATTCAGACTTTGCCCGATTTGAGGGGCGTTCCTGTTGCAGCCTATGTCACCTTTGGCGGTCCTGAAGGCAATCAGCACAATGCAGCCTGCTCCATACTGGAAGGCCTGGTTGAAAAACAGGGGGTGCCCATCGGCATAGATACCTTCATGAACATGAGTTCTTTTCCCCTTGCCTGGTCAAAAGACAAAGTTCATGAGAAAACATGGATGAGCCGGCATCTTCCCAATAAAGACACTTACAGGGAAGTACGGGAGTTTGCAGGATATCTGGTCGATCAGGTAAAAAAGGGTCAATCTTCAGAGTTCTCAAAAAAAATCACCTTAAGGGAATGTTCAACCTGGCTGGCCCCTGTCTTCTGGACCAAACTGTTTGTGAAAAATCACTCTATTGATAAGAAGAGCTGCATCAGATGCGGGACCTGCGTTGAAAAATGCCCGGTGGACGCCATTGATTTATCCGGTTACAAGGTGAACACGGATGCCTGTGTTCTCTGCTTTGGATGTATCAACAATTGTCCTGCCGGTGCGGTCCACATGGAATATGATGGAGAAAAAGTCATTGGATATCATGATTTCATGAAGCTGAAAGAATTGAAAATCATTGAGCCTGATGAAGGGCTTGAAAAGAAGAAGTAAATTATATGGCACAACAGGTCTGGGAAAGCAGCGAAATCAAAGATCAGATTCTGTCTTGTCCATCAGCGCAAAAGAGGTTAATATGCCAATTTGAAAATGAATGTTGCTGATTTTACGCTTGGACAAGAGGAGTGCACCGTGAAAAAGATCATCATATTGTTTATTATCCTGGCTTTGACCGGCATCGGTTTTTCTGTTGCTCCGGCAGAAGAAGGCTCCATCGTCTCCACCCGGTTTTCTTTGCGGGACACCCCAAAATACAAAGAAGGGTTCACCCATTTTGATTATGTGAATCCGGATGCGCCCAAGGGCGGGTCCATCACGCTTTCCAGCACCGGCACCTTTGACAGTTTCAACCGCTATTCCCAGCGGGGGGATGTCGCCGAAGGATCAGATGATCTCTATGACACCCTGATGAAGGGATCGGATGATGAAATTGATGTGCTCTATCCCTTGATAGCCGAAAAATTAGAATATGCCAAGGATCATACCTGGATCATTTTTTATATCGATAAAAGAGCTGTCTTCCAGGACAAAAAACCCATCACGGCAGACGATGTGGTCTTCACCTTCCATACCTTCATGGAAAAAGGGGTTCCCCATTTTAAAAGCTATTATAAGGATGTGGCAAAGGTAGAGGCCCTGGATTCCCAAAGGGTAAAATTCACCTTAAAACTTCCCCGTATTGACCTTCTGCATTCCCTTGCCGGGCTCAATATCATCCCCAAACATTACTGGGAGAAAAAAGATTTTTCAGAGCCCGCCACCGAAGTCCCCCTGGGCAGTTCCGGATTTACCATTGATTCCTTTAAAATGGGCCAGTATGTGGTCATCAAACGTCTGAAAGATTACTGGGCAAAGGATCTCCCCGTGAACAAGGGCCGGCATAATTTTGATTTTATCCGATATGATTATTACAAGGACGAGGCAGTGACCCTGGAGGCCTTCAAGGCCGGTGAATTTGATTTCCGGTCGGAAAATGTGGCCACCCAGTGGGCCACCCTGTACACGGGTGACAATTTTGATAAAAAAATGGTCCTCAAAGAGGAAATCCCCCATGAAATTCCCCAGGCCATGCAGGCCCTGATTTATAACACCCAGCGGGAAGTGTTTAAAGATATCCGTGTCCGGGAAGCCCTGATCTATGCCATGGATTTTGAATGGATGAACCAGCATCTTTTTTACAACCAGTATACAAGGACGAGAAGCTATTTCCAGAATACGGAATATGAAGCCAAGGGACTGCCGTCTAAAGAAGAGATCGCCTGTCTGGACCCGGTAAAAGACAAGATCCCGCCGCGGGTGTATACCCATGAATACAAGCCCCCGGTCACGGACGGCAGCGGCAATATCAGGCCCCAGTTACGGGAGGCCCTTGCCCTTCTTAAAGAGGCTGGCTGGGAAATCAAAGATAAAAAGATGGTTCATAAAACATCAGGCAAACCCATGGAATTTGAAGTCCTTCTTTACAGCCCCACCATGGAGAGAATTACCATCCCGGTCCAGGACAATCTGAAAAAACTCGGCATTACCCTGAATATCCGGCGGGTAGACACCACCCAGTTCATCAACCGACTCAGGGAACGTGATTTTGATATGGTCTCAGGCGGGTATTCGGCCAATGCCTTTCCGTCTTCGAATCTGAAAGTGGCCTGGCATTCCGGGTATCTGGATTCCACTTACAATACCGCAGGTGTGACCGATCCTGCCATTGATTATCTGGTTGAAAAAATCGATCAACACCAGACCGATAAAGCAGCCCTTTTGAGTTATGGCCGGGCCCTGGACCGGGTTCTGCAATGGAATTTTTTCGTGGTGCCGGAATGGCATTTGAGTAAATTTCGTATCGCCTACTGGAACCGGTTTGAAAGACCGGCTGTCCGGCCCAAATATAGTGTCGGGTTTCCTGATACCTGGTGGATCGACAAGGATAAAGATGATAAACTGCCCAAACGCAATACTTCAAAATAAGGAAAGCCTGAAAAGACAATCATGACGGCATATATCCTCAGAAGACTGCTCCTGGTCATCCCGACGCTCTGGGCCATTGTCACCATTAATTTTTTTATTATCCAGGTGGCACCGGGCGGCCCTGTGGATCAATTTATCGCCAAACTCCAGGGGATTGACTCCGGTGTCATGGAGCAGGTATCCGGGGAAGGAAAAGCCGAGATCACAAAAACCGATATCAAGGAAAAAAGCACCTACCGGGGAGCCCAGGGCCTGGACCCGGAAGTGATTGCCGAGATTGAAAAGCGATTCGGGTTTGATAAGCCCATCCATGTCCGGTATTTTAAAATGCTCAAGGATTTTCTGCTGTTTGATTTCGGCAACAGCCTGTTTCGGGGCGGTTCGGTTATCGGGCTCATTGTGGAAAGGATCCCCGTGTCGGTTTCCCTGGGGCTCTGGAGTTCCATCATCATTTATCTGGTTTCCATCCCTCTGGGAATAAAAAAAGCCCTGAAACATTCATCACGGTTCGATATCTGGACCAGCACGGTCATCATTGTCTGCAATGCCATCCCGGTGTTTCTCTTTGCCATTCTTCTGATTATCCTCTTTGCCGGGGGCACTTATTTCAACTGGTTCCCTTTGCGGGGGCTCGTGTCTGTGAATTTTCACGAGCTTTCCCTGATCGGAAAAGTTCTGGATTATTTCCATCACATGGCTCTTCCCACCCTGGCTCTGGTCATCGGCGGGTTTGCCACATTGACATTTTTAACCAAGAATTCGTTTCTCGATGAAATCAGCAAGCAGTATGTGACCACGGCCCGGGCCAAGGGCCTGACGGAAAACCGCATCCTTTACGGCCATGTGTTCAGAAACGCCATGATCCTGGTCATTGCAAGTTTTCCATCGGCTTTTATCGGCCTTTTTTTTACTGGCTCCATGCTCATCGAAGTCATTTTTTCTCTTGACGGCATGGGGCTTCTGGGATTCCAGGCCACCCTGCAACGGGATTTTCCCCTGATGTTTTCAACCCTGTATATCTTCACCCTCATGGGCTTGATCCTGTCCATTATCAGCGATATCACCTATACCATTGTGGACCCGAGGATTGATTTTGAAAAAAATTCATGAGGAACAGTGGAACCGGTTCAAAGCCAACAAGAGGGCGTATTACAGCTTGTATCTGTTTTCCTTTCTGTTTTTGATATCCCTTTTTTCAGAGCTCATTGCCAATGAAAAGCCCCTGCTGATATATTTTGACGGGGGCTTTTACTGCCCGTTTATCAAGGAATATGCGGAAACCAGTTTTGGCGGCGAATTTGAAACCACGGCTGATTATGCCGACCCCTATGTGATCGAGCTCATCAATGCAAAAGGGTGGATCATCACTCCCATTATTCCGTTTTCCTACCACACCATCAATTACAACCTGGAAGGACCTGCGCCGGCGCCTCCATCCAGAGCCAACTGGCTCGGCACCGATGACCGGGGCCGGGATGTGGTGGCCCGCCTTCTTTACGGATTCAGGATTTCGGTTCTCTTTGGTCTTACCCTGACTCTTTTTTCATCTGCCATCGGGATCACAGCCGGTGCAGTCCAGGGCTATTACGGCGGCACCGTGGATATCCTGGGCCAGCGGTTCATCGAAATCTGGTCCAGCCTTCCCACACTGTTTTTGCTGATCATCCTGTCCTCGGTGGTACAGCCCAATTTCTGGTGGCTTTTAGGCATTACCCTTCTTTTTGGATGGATGTCTCTTGTTAGTGTGGTCAGAGCGGAATTCTTAAGAGGGCGGAATTTTGAATATGTGACGGCTGCAAAAGCCCTGGGGCTCAGCGATGGCCGGATCATTTTCCGCCATGTGCTGCCCAATGCCATGGTGGCCTCCATCACATTTATGCCCTTTATCCTGGGCGGCTCCATCACGACACTCACTTCCCTTGATTTCCTTGGGTTTGGTCTCCCGGTCGGTTCTCCGTCTCTTGGTGAACTCCTGGCCCAGGGCAAAGCCAATATGCAGGCGCCCTGGCTGGGGATTTCTTCTTTTGTCGTTCTTTCGGTCATGTTCAGCCTTCTGGTGTTTATCGGAGAAGGCGTAAGAGACGCCTTTGACCCGAGAAAGGTGTATTAAAATGAAGGATGCCCTGCTGACCATAGAAAATTTAAGCGTGTCCTTTCAGATGGGGAAAAGAACCACCAGGGCTGTTGAAAATGTGAGCCTCTTTCTTCAGAAAGGCGAAACCTTGGGGATTGTGGGTGAAAGCGGGTCCGGCAAAACCGTGACAGCCATGTCCATCCTGAGACTTTTGCCGGGCTCTGCGGTTTATCCGTCCGGTGCCATTTGTTTTAACGGTAAAAACTGCCTGACCATACCGGATGACGACATTCGGGAAATCCGGGGCAACCGGATCAGCGTTATTTTTCAGCAGCCCATGACCTCTTTGAACCCCCTTCACCGGATCGGAAAACAGGTCAAGGAAATCCTTTTCCTCCACCAGGACATCAGTCATGCTGAGGCCGATAAAAAAGCCCTTTCCTGGCTGGAACGGGTGGGTCTGAAAAATCCGGCCACAAAGCTGTCCTCTTTTCCCCACCAGCTTTCCGGCGGAGAACGCCAGCGGGTCATGATTGCCATGGCCCTCATCAACGAGCCTGACATCCTCATTGCCGACGAGCCCACCACTGCCCTTGACGTTACGGTCCAGGCCCAGATCCTGGATCTGATCCGGGATCTTCAAAAAGAACTGGGCATGGCCATTCTTTTTATCACCCATGATCTTGGCATCATCAAAAGAATTGCCGACCGGGTGGCGGTCATGAAGGATGGTCAAATCGTGGAAACCAATGTGCCTGATATCATCTTCAACAGCCCATCCCATCCATATACCAAACATCTCATCAACTCCGAGCCAAAAGGAAAACCAGACCCGGTGGATGACAGGGACGAAACCCTGATTGACGTGTCTCATCTGAAAGTCTTTTTCCCCATCCAGAAGGGAATCCTTCGACGGACCGTGGATTATGTCAGAGCTGTCAACGACATTTCCTTTACCCTGAAAAAAGGCCGCACCTTAGGGATCGTGGGTGAAAGCGGATCAGGCAAAACCACGGCCGGGTTTGCCATTTTAAAACTGAACAGATCCACAGGCAAAATCCTCCTGGGTAAAAACAGCCTCAACGACCTTGATAAAAACAAAATCCGTGAACTCAGAAAAAGAATGCAGATCATTTTTCAAGACCCGTTCGGTAGCCTCAACCCCAGAATGTCTGTGGCAGAGATCATCGGTGAAGGCCTGTCCATCCATAACCCCGGCATCACCCCAAAAGATGAGGAAGAAAAAATCATCGTGGTCATGGAAAAAGTCGGTCTTGACCCGGAAACCCGTGACCGCTACCCCAATGAATTTTCAGGGGGGCAGCACCAGAGGATTGCTATTGCAAGAGCCCTGATTCTGAAACCGGAATTCATGGTTCTGGATGAACCCACCTCATCCCTTGACCGATCTGTCCAGTTCCAGGTTCTGGAACTGCTCAAAAGCCTCCAGAAGGAATTTCACCTCACCTATATTTTCATCAGCCATGATCTCAAAGTGGTCAAATCCCTCTGCCACGACATCATCGTTATGAAAGACGGGGTCATTGTGGAATCCGGCCCTTCGGAAAAGATCTTCTCCCATCCTGAACAGGAATACACCCGACAGCTCATTGCCACAGCGTTTCACTAAGTTTGGGGTAAAGAATCGAAAAAAAACTTGTCAAACCCAAAGCGGGTGATGCCCGTAACCCAGTTCATAGATGAAATGCAAGCCTTTGTATTTTATTTTAATCGATTATCTGCAGGATATCCGATATTTTTTTACCGGCGGCACGTTCAATTTTATCATGTATGATTTTTGCAGCTACCAGCCTTTTTTTTATGGCCTTTTCAGCCGGCAGGTCACCTGTATGGGCCTGTAACTTCGCCTTGAACCGTTTTTCAAAATCAGTTTCTACAGTATTGTCCACGGTGAGCTTATCGGCAAAATAAACGATCTCTTTTTCATTCAGGGGCTGGTCGGGAAGGGTTGTGATATCCATATGGTCCTGAATGATGTCTGCAATGTTTCCAAAGCCCATGCCTCTGAGGATTTCAGATCCTATACCGGCATGGTTCCTGCCATTTCGAGCCATATCATGAAGCAGGGCCGCCTTGATCACCAGCTCGGAATTGATGGCCGGTGAAGTCATCTCCAGTGAGTTGCAGATTAAAGCGGCTGTTTCTGCCGTTTTCATGCAATGATCGACAATGGTGGCATCCAGGTTTCTGATCTGCTTCAGAAGGTAGAGACACTCCGGAGTTGTAGGAATATCAAGTGTTTGAAGTTTGTTAACAATTTTTTGATATTCTTCTGGTGTATCCGCATCCATATGAATACCTTCGTCGCAAACCACTACATTATATGAAGTGTCTTCAAACTGCTTCAGGCAGGCGCGCAGACCGCCATCCTGTTTCCAGCTCAGGATTTTGGGAATATACTCGCACGAGATAAGGGGAGGATGACCACGTTTCCCATCATAAAAGGGGTAGATGATTTTCCCTTTTCCGGTTTTGTAGGCTGTCAGAATTTCTCTGACTGTATGGGGTCTTACAATGGGCATGTCGGTCGGCAGTATGAAAAACGCATCACATTCCGGATGAAGTTGTCCAATCCCTGTCAGAACGCTGGAAAACATGCCTTCCATAAAGTTCGGGTTATGCAAGGGGATGGCACGATGCGCCCGGATTATGGCTTTCATCTCTTGGTACCGGTGTCCTGTGATCACCAGAATGTTTGTGATGCCGCATGTTTGAAAAAGAGAGAGGGTTGATGCAAGGATGGTTGTATCTCCAAGGGGAAGCAGCGGCTTGAACTCCTTCATACGGGATGAAAGTCCTGCTGCAAGAATGATGGCGGTTATTTTTACCTGTATGTTCATAACCCTTTTTCTCATTTTTGGACACAGGACACAATTAAAATTTGTCGAGGCTGATATTTTGTACAATCGGATAGTTTTTTGTTGACAGGCTAGGAGGGGAGCCATTAAATATGCTTATATTTTAATATTTTTTTAAAAAAAGACGAACCAAAGGGGAAGATCAATGCCTAAATCATCAAAAGAAACCAGAAAAACCGTTGCCAAGCAACCATCCGGCATAATGATAACAATCAATGGGTGCCGGCATAATTTTGAACCTGAGCGAGACATTACACCAACGATGACACTTTCCTATCTGTTAAGAGAGAAGTTGGGGTATACCGGACTTAAGGTTTCATGTGACGAAGGAGCTTGTGGCGCCTGCACTGTGATCATGGACGGTAAGGCCGTATTGTCCTGCATGATCCTGGCCATTGAGGCCCACGGTCATGAAATCCTCACCATAGAAGGACTTCCAAAGAATGATCCCGTAGTGGAAGCCTTTGCTGAGCAGTGTGAACCCGGCTACGGGACCGCACTTCAGTGCGGCATCTGCACCCCCGGCTTTGTGATGGGCACCAGGGCGCTCCTGAACGAGAATCCCATACCGACCATGGCTGAGATCAAGGAATCCCTTTCTGGGCATATCTGCCGTTGTGGATGCTATGCCGCCATTGCACAGGCTGTGGTTCACGCCTCGGAAAAAATTGCAAAAAAAGGAGAACCGTCATGAAGCAGCCTTATAAACCGCGTTCCAGCCGAAAATTTGTCGGAAGCTACCGGCCTAGAATTGATGCTTGGGAAAAGGCCGGCGGAAAAGTGGAATATGTCGATGATCTGACTATTGCAAGTCGCTTCCCCGGCTTGTTGTACGCCAAGGTCCTCCGCAGCCCCCATGCCCGGGCCAGGATAAAGAAGATGGACGTCAGCCGGGCGGAGAAAC
>JFJP01020388.1_pt1 | contig 20929 bp, 19 predicted proteins | sample 431651 | NCBI WGS metagenome assembly JFJP01 (sample SAMN02602958, study PRJNA72255) | Microbial mat metagenome, whole genome shotgun sequencing project. | biome: fresh water; feature: sink hole; material: water; isolation source: purple microbial (photo- and chemosynthetic) mats found in...
GAGACCACTTGCAGCGCACCGGCAAGACGCCTAGCATTCACCTGTGGCCTCGCCCGACCTGCCTGATGTCGTACCGCCGCCGCGCCTCGACGAGGCGACGGTCGAGGCGCAACGCGGCCAGATTGCCGCCGACCAGACCATGCTGGCGATGCTCGAGGCCTTTCCCGGCCCGGCGGCCGTACTCAACGACCGCCGCCAGATCGTCGCGGCCAATGCCGCATTCCAGGCGGAGTCACTCGGCGCGGCTTTCGGTAGCCGGCCGGGCGATGCACTCGGCTGTGTCGAGGCTGCGCGCGGCAGCGACGGCTGCGGCACCGCCGAGGCTTGCAAGACCTGCGGTGCGGGACGCGGTTTGGCCACTCTCGAGCGAGGCGAGGCGTCGTCGCTGCGCAGCGAATGTCTGATCACCCGTCGCGGGCCGCACGGCGACGAGGCGTTGGAGTTCGAGGCCGGCATCAGTCGCCTGCCCGGAGGCTGGACTCTGATGGCCTTACGCGATCTCAGCGGCGAGAAACGCCGTCGCGTCCTTGAGCGATGCTTCCTGCACGACGCGATCAACGCCGCCGGGGCGGTGCAGGGCCTGGCCGGCCTGGCCGCGGACGGGATCCCGCTCGAGGCCGGCCTGATCGGCGGCGCCACCGAGGCCCTGGTCGAGGAACTGCGTCACCAGCAGGTGCTGTTCGCCGCCGAAAGCGGTGAGCTGCATCCGCATCGCGAGGCGGTTGATACGGTCGCGCTCTGCCGTGAGGTCGCGGCCCTCTATGCCAGCCATCCCGCCGCGCTCGACCGCAGCATCGCCGTGGAGCTGAACCCGGTGAGCGCCCGGGCCGATCGCGTCCTGCTGCGTCGGGTGATCGTCAATCTGGTCAAGAACGCCTGCGAAGCGGTTCCGGTTGGCGCCTCGGTGACGATCGCCTGCGGTGCGCAGGACGGCAGGGCCGTGATCGCGGTGCGCAATCCCGGCGAGATGCCTGATGCGATCCGCCTGCAGCTGTTCCGACGTTCGTTCTCGACCAAGGCCGCGCAGGGCCGCGGCATCGGCACCTGGAGCGTCAAGCTGCTGACCGAGCGCTATCTCGACGGAACGGTCGTCTGCACCGTCGGTGGCGGCGAGACCGTGTTCACCGTCTCCCTGCCGCTGGCCTGAGCAGCGAACCACGGGCGGATCGCGTCCGCCGGGCCGCGCAGCAGGGCGCTGCGCGTCGCCTCATCCAGCATCCCGGCGCAGCGCCAGTAGCGCACCAGCTGCTTGGCCTTCGGTCCTCCGCCGCCCAGCTCATCGAGGTAGCGCAGCGCCCAGCCGACCGCCTCGGCGATGGTCGGCGGCGCCCCGCCGGCGGCGGCGCGGAAGATGAAGGGATCGGCGAGGGCGGCGCGTCCGATCATCACCGCATCGACGCCGGTCGCGGCGCGCATGCGTGCCACGTCGGCGGCGCACTCCACCCCGCCATTGCCGATCAGCGGCACCGGCCGGGCGCAGTGCGTCAGGGCTGATTTCGCCTCGGCCAGCCAGGCCCAGGTCGCCGGCTCGTCGTAGCTGGTGATGCGCAGGCGGGCATGCAGCGTCACCGCGGCGGCGCCGGCCTCGGCGGCGGCGCAGACCAGTTCACGCAGATGCGCCGGCGACGAGATCCCGGCGCGCATCTTGGCGGTGACCGGCAGGCCGGTCGCGCCGACGGCGGTGGCGACGATGCGTGCGATGCGCTCGGGATGGGCGAGCAGGGCCGAGCCGGCGCACTTGCTGAACACCACCGGGGCGGGGCATCCGAAATTCAGGTCGATCCACGCCGCGCCTGCCGCAGCGGCGTTGGCGACGCTGGCCGCGAGGTGGTTCTCGTCCGGGGTCATCAGCTGCAGCCCCACCGGGATGCCGATCGGCGGGCCGAGCTCGCGGCGCACCACCTTGCGTGAGGTCGGGGCGACGGTGATACGCACGAATTCGCTGACCGCCGCACCGACCCCGCCGAGCGGGGCCACCAGGTCGCGGAAGATGCGATCGGTGATGCCCTGCATCGGCGCCAGCAGCACCGGCGGGCTGATCGCCACGCCATGCGTGGGGCCGACCAGGCGCAGCATCAGCGGGGATTCCCCGGTTCGGCGTTCGGCGTTCGGCGTTCGGCGTCCATGCGCTTGTGGCTATATGAATCGCCGTGTTCACCCTCTGGGAGACACAAGTATGAGTCAGACGCGCTGATACCCCCTGCGGAACGCCGAACGCCGAACACCGAACGCCGAACGCAACGGTGCAATGGGGATCAGCGCGGGATGATGTTGAAGAAGCTGTTGAGCCGCAGGATGGTCAGGTTCTTGACGATGCGCGGGTCGGGTTTGAACAGCACCAGAGGCTGGGCGCCCAGGCCTCCATAGTACTGCTGCAACTGCATGATGCCGGCGAAGAAGGTCGAACTCAGCAGGCCGCAGGCAGAACAGTCCACGGTCACGGTGGCGAAGGGGCCGGGGTGCAGGATCTGGATCTGCTGTGCCCAGTCCTGGTGTACGTTGCCGGCGTCGAACTCCTTGCGCATGATGACCGTGAGGGCGCCGTCCTTGGCCACCGTATCCACGGCGCGGAGCGGATTCATAGAACCGGAATCGACCATTCCCGAAGTCTAGCAGGTGCGCTCGTCTTGGAAACGGGCAGGATGGCAGGTCCACACAGGTATCCGGATCGGGTCACGGATGTCCCGATCGACGCCGTGCTGCCGCCGTCACCATGCCCCGGCAGGAACCCCCATGCGCCCGATCAACCGCTTCCTTCTCGACCACGGCATCCGCATCAGCGCCAATCCTGCGATCAGCCCCGATGCCTGCCTTGACTGGCCGGGTTTGGCCAAGGCTCTGGCGCAGGGTGGCCTGCGCAGCCTGCCGCTCAGCCGGGTCGGCACGGCGCACGGCGAAGTGGAGTTGGCGGTGGACGCGCAGGGCGACCACGCCTGGGTCGGCCCGCGCCTGCCCCTGGCCGACGGAGTTGCCCTGCCCGACGGCCGCTGGGGCTATCCGGCGAGCTGGGACAACCTGCTGGCGCTGAAGAATCTGATCCAGGAGCACGATGCCGACAGCACCGTATTCCCGACCACCGGCGGCGGTCTGCACCAGCGCTCGCTGGGCATCGGCGCCCGTTTCACCACCCTGCACTGGCCGGCGGTCGAGTGGGCGATGGCCCACCTCGGCGTCAGCCTGATCGCCAACCAGAACAGCATCCCGCGTGAGCTGGTCTATGATGTCGATGCCATGCTTGCCGGCACCCTCGACAGCGTGCCCTTCCCCTTCATCGGCGCCAACGTGCCGGAAGGCCACCAGGGCCAGAGCGTGCAGGGCATGAGCCACTTCGCCGTGCTGTCCAAGCTGGTCAACGGCTTCCACCGCCGGCGCATCGCCTGGGGCTTCAACGCCGACCACCAGCCGATCGGCGGCAAGTTCGATGCACGCGAGGATGCGCTGGTGGCGGGTGCGCTGCTTGCCAGCTCGATCACCTTTGATCTGTCGCCCGAGCTGGCCGCGACCACCGTGCCGGCCGATCCCGCCGCCTGGGTGAAGGCGCGCGTCCCCGCCGCCATCGTCGCGCAGGTGAAGGCGCGCACCGCCGAGGCCGGCGTCGCGCTGCAGGACGCCCAGCTTGCGGTGCTGCTCGCCCAGGTGTGGCCGGCGATGCTCAAGTTCCAGCGCCGCGACCGCCTGTATGCCGCCAGCCGCGCGCGCGCCTTCACCACTGCGGCCGGGCGCGCCTACGTGCGCGAGCTGTCGATCGATGAACTGCCCGGCCTGACCAGCCGCGAGACCCTGGCGACCATGCTGGCGTTGTGCGAGGCGTTGGACGTGCGCGTGCAGTACGTCGCCCCCGCCTTCGGCTTCCAGAAGAACTTCCCCTTCGCCGACCAGGCCGAGCTGGAGCGCCGGGTCGGCGCCGCCTGGGCGGTGTGTCAGGCCTTCGGCGTATCGATCGGCTTCCACAGCGGCTCGGGCAAATCGGCAGAGAACTACCGCCTGGTCGGCCGGATCACCGGCACGCGCCTCGAGATCAAGACCAGCGGACGCTACACCTACGAGATGGGTCGTGCCCTGGCCGCTTCCCCGGAACCTGCCGACCAGGCCCTGTGGCGCGACTGGTACGCATTTACCCGCGACCTGGCGGTGTCCGGCGCGTTCAGCGCCGACGAGACCGAACGCCGCCACGCGCGCCAGTTCATCGTCCACGCTCTGGAGCGCGAGAAGCTGCCGGTCGAGGTGTTCACCGACAGCGCCGCCTGCGCCGCGGCCCTGGCCGTGCTGAAGCCCGATCCCGAGCACATGTTCTGGTTCGAGTACAACTTCCTCTACGTCCTCGCCGCCGGTGGCAGGGCCGAGAAGCCGGCCCTGGGCGACCACACCCCGGCTGGCTACGCGCAGCGCGCCCGCTTCTACGCGATCAGCCCGACCGGCCGGCTGGCCTACGCCAAGAACGTGGTGCGTTACATCGCCTTCCTCGCCGAGACCACCGGGCTGGTCCCGGCCGAGCGCTGCGCCGCAACGGTGCGCCGGGTGGATGGCCTGGCGACGCTCGACGCGCTGCTTGCCGACATCGCCAGCTGAACGAAGGGGCAAGGAGCTCCTTGACCCCGGGTCAATGCGCTCGACAAGACCCACCCTGACGGGCGCGCCCGCGCCCGCCGTCGCCGTCCGCCCAGGAATCCGCCATGTCCGCCACGATCATCACCGTCCAGTTCTCCAACGGTCCGCGCACCATCGATGCCGCCAAGCTGCGTGAATTGGTCGATACCGGCCGGGTCACTGGGGCGATGCGCGTCGCCTCGCTCGACGGCGGCGCCACCTGGATTCCGGTGGACCAGGCCCTTGCCGCCGCCGCCGGTGCAGTCAGCGCCGCCCCGGCCGGCATCGCCGCGACCACCCTGCCCGCCGAGGCCATCCCCGACGCCGTCCTCGGCGACACCTGGGCCACCGGCGCCGACGCCGGCGACGCGCCCTACAGCGACGGCTGGGAGCGCACCCCGACCCGCGTCGTCTCTGGCCTGCTCGAATTCGCGCGCACCAAGCTGACCTCGTCCTTCTTCCTTGCCGGCCACGGCAAGGCGATGACCGCCGGCAACATCGCCATCCTCATCGCCGCCGTCATCGGCATCGTGGTGGCGGCAGTGAACGCGGGCAAGGCCGAGAGCTTCCGCGTGTTCCTCGCCGGCAGCATCCTGCCGGTCGTGCTGCTGATCTGCCAGTATGTCGCCAACCGCGCCACCGGGGCCGGCGAACGCATCCTCGCCCACACCCGCTGCAGCGTGCGCTCGCGCGCCGTGCTCGACCTCTTCGCCCTTGCCGCCCTGGTCGCTGGGCTGGCCGCCTTCGCGGCTGGCATCGCCCTGACCGTGGACAGCGAGATGCACGCCGGTGTGCTCAACGGCATCGCCGCCCTGGTGGTGTCCTGGCATGTCGCCGCCCTGTGCTTCGCCCCCGGCCTGACCACCACCCGCGTCGATCACACGGTCAGCGCGTGGAAGGAGGCGGTCGGCGTGCTCGGCTTCCTCGGCAAGAGCGCCCTGCGCCTGGCCCCGGTCATCTTCGGCTTCCTCTCGGTGCTGTTCACCTGGCACCTGTTCTGGGCCACCAAGCACATCGTGCAGAAGGATGCGCCGGCCGGTGAGATCCTGGCCCTTGGTTCTGAACTGCTCGGCGTCCTCGTACTCCTGGCGCTGCTGCCCTTCCTCGCCTACCTCGCCTTCACCGTCTGGTACCACCTGCTCGCCATGGTCGAGAGCGTGTTCCACATCGAGCGCCAGGCCGCGCCCAAGGCCCAGGCCTGAGCATGCGCCAGCTGCACATCCGGGCCCAGAGCGGCCCGCGCCCGGTGACGGCGGCGGCGGTGCGCGCGCTGATCGCCGACGGCAGTCTTGACCCGACCAGCCCGGTCCTGTCGCTGGACAGCGGCCGGACCTGGCAGCCGGTCGAGGCCGCGCTGAACGTCATCGACGGCCTGGCCGTTGATGACCACGCCGTCGATCGCGCCCTGCGCGTCGGGGCGCTGCACCCGATCGCCATGCCCCTGGGCGGCGTGGCGATCATCCTGCTGGCCAGCGGCATCAGCTTCAGCGGCGCTCCGGCCGCCCAGGCGATCCGCGACACGCCGGCGGTGGCCAGCATCGCCGCCATCGCGGTTGCGACGACCGTGGTTGCCGGGGTCGAAGCTGGCGTGACGGGTGCCGCCAGCGGCCTGGGCCAGCTCGGCGGGGCGCTGATGCATGCCGGTTCCGAGCAGGTGCGCATGCCGGAATCCGCGCCCGAGGCGGCGCCGGCCACGACCGGCGACCTGTTGGAAGCCTGGCGCGTCCTGCTCGCCGACAGCGCCAGTTCACAGGAGGACTGGCAGAAATCGGCGGAGGCGCTGGGCAAGCGTACGGTCGCCGCCGGCATCGCCGGCTGGGACGCGAAGCTGACGGTGCTGGAGAAGGTCACCGACGCCGACCGCGCCCGCATGACCGCTGGTTTTTCTGGCGCTGGCGTCGCCGTCCGCCTGGCGATGTTCGATCTCGCCGGAGCCCAGACCGGGACCGAGCGCATCGAACTGATGCTGCTGGTTGAAGACGCCAAGCTGGCGACGACCTGCGACGGCTTGACTGACGCCAAGCGCAACCTGCGTCTCGCCGCGCAGATCACCTCCGTTGCCCCCGACGCCAAGCAGCGTGCGGCGGTGTTCCAGGGAACCCTGCGTTCGATCGAGTAGTCGTCGTGCGGGCGAGGGCGCCCGCGCCCCCGGAAAAATCGAGGGATTCGAACCGGAGCGCGGCGGGGGCAATGGTCTTGCGGCCCCACCTGCGTGGGGCCGCACCGCGCGACCGCCCGAGCTCAGCGAGGGCGCGGGCATGGGATATCCCAGCCGGGCAACCAACACGGAAAAACCCGGCGGTCGTCCGCCGGGTTTTTCCGTGTTGGTTGCCCAGCCGGGATTCGAACCCGGACAAGGAGAGTCAAAATCTCCTGTGCTACCGTTACACCACCGGGCAGTGGCGGGCCGAGGCTACGTCGCCGCCGGCCCAGGGAAGCCGCTCAGTTCGGCTCGGCCCAGATGGTGTCGGCGCGGCGCCAGGCGACCAGGCCTTCGGGGAACCAGATCTTCAGTTCGCGCTCGGCCGAGATGTCGCTGTCGCTGCCGTGCACCAGGTTGTTCGACTTCGACAGGCCGAAGTCGCCGCGGATGGTGCCAGGAGGGGCGGCGCGGCCATCGGTCGGGCCGATCAGGGTGCGGCACACCGGCACCGCCTGATCGCCTTCCAGGGCCAGGGCGACCAGCGGACTGCTGGTGATGAAGGCCAGCAGGCTGGGGAAGAAGGGCTTCTCGGCGTGCTCGGCGTAGTGCGCCGTGGCCTGCTCCTTGCTGGGGACGAGAAACTTCATGCCGACGATGCGGAGACCCTTGCGCTCGAAGCGGGCGAGGACCTCGGCCACCAGTCCACGCTGGACGGCGTCAGGCTTGAGGAGGATGAGAGTGCGGGTTGCGGGCATGGGGCGGCACGATGGCGTTGGCAGGGGCGCGCGCAACCAGCCTCCCTGGTCACCCGCTACGGGCCGACTCCCATCGGCATGTCGTCAGCGATCGCATGGTTTCGTGGTTCGCTGGTGAGCATACACAAGGTAATTCCTAGGTCGGTGCGAGTTACAGTAGTGTATGGACCTGGTTCATTCCTGTTTCTCCGCCAGATAAATCCGGCTATGGGGTGATGCAGACCGATCACACCATGTCCAAAATGCCAGGGATTGCCGGATCAGATGCGACCGTGTCGATGGAAACATCGGCCTTCGCCTCAGTCACAGCATCCGATGCGGCTCCCGAGCGGATCGGCGCTTGGCTGATCGAGCGGCGCATCGGGGCCGGTGCGATGGGCGAGGTCTATCTCGCGGTGCGCGGCGAGCAGCGTGCGGCCCTCAAGCTGGTGGCCAGGGACCGTGTTCAGGACGATTCGTTCCTGCAGCGCTTCCAGCGCGAGATCGCCGTGCTCGCCAAGTTCGACCATCCGCACGTGGCGCGTGCCCTCGACGGCGGCGAGCATGATGGCCAGCCCTGGCTGGCGATGGAGTTTGTCGATGGGCCTGATGTCGAGAGTGTGCTGAAGCAGAACCAGAACGCGCCCTTCGCCGAGATGGAGGTGCTGCAGTTCGCCATCCAGCTGGCGCGTGGCCTCGAGCACGTGCACAGCCAGGCCGGCCTGATCCACCGCGACATCAAGCCGGCCAATGTGCTGATCGCCCGCGCCCCGGGCGGCGATCCGCGTCGGCTGCTCAATCCCGGCGATATTGCCAAGCTCATCGACTTCGGTCTGGCCAAACCGACCGAGCAGGCCGAAGGCATGGGTCTGACCATGACCGGCATGATCATGGGCACACCGAACTACATCGCCCCCGAGCAGGTCGCCTGCGAACGCACGCTGACCCTGCATGTGGACATGTATTCGCTCGGCGCCTCGATGTTCCATCTGTTGACCGGCCGGCTGCCCTTCCCCACCGGTTCGGCCGCCTCGGTGATGGTCGCCCATCTCAACCAGCCACCGCCCGATCCCGGCCAGGTGCTGCCGACGCTCACGCCGCTGACCCGCAAGCTGGTGCTGACCACGATGGCCAAGCGGGCCGCCGACCGCTACACCGACTGGGGCGCCTTCATCGTCGCCTGTGAAAAGGCCCTGGCTGCCGCACCGCCATCCAGCGGCGGCACCAGCCGGATCTTCAAGCCGCAGAAGCCGACCACGGTCGTGCTGCGGCGGGCCGAGAGCAGCCAGCAGGTGGTGGCCAACATCAAACCCGAAGCTCCGGCCGTGGTTCCCGGTTCGGTCGGCAGCGGTTCGGCCGCTTTGCGTGCTGCTGTCACGTCGCGGATCGCTAAACCGCCGAGTGGTCAGTATGCCCGCAGCTCCACGGTACGGACCGAACGCGCGCCTCGTCCCGACGCGCGGGCTTCGGCCGTCCACACCTGGAGCGGCCGTCTCGAGACGGCCGGAACGACCGGCGGTTCGATCCTGCCGTGGATCGCCCTCGGCCTCGCCGGCCTGTTGGCGGTCGCTGGCGTGGTCTGGGCCTTCATCGCCTAGCCTGTCCCCCGGTGCCGGCGGCGTAGAGCACGGCGCCAAGCGCCACCGCCGCCGCGACGATGACCCAGAATCCCGCCATGCCGAACCCCTCGAGCCCGCTCGGCAGGTTCATGCCGAAGACCGAGGCGACCGCCATCAACGGCAGGGCCAGGGCCGCGACCAGGTTGAGGCGATGTCCGGCCTGGGCGAGGCCGAGCGCGGCGCGGGTCTGCTCCTCGGCCTGGCGGGCGGCGGCGAACTGCAGCGCGGCCCCGGCATCATGGTGCAGGAGTTCAGCGGCGCGTTCCAATTCATAAGAGCGGTCGCGCGCCAGGATCAGTTCGCGATCACCAGGCATGCCGTCGCGCGCCTCCTGCAGCGTACGATGCAGGTTGCGTGCGGTTCGCGCCAGCGGCGCCGCCGCCTGCACCACGGTGTGGATGTCGCTGGCGCCAGTGGCGGCGGCCAGCCGCTCCTCGAGACCATCGATTGCCTTGGCGAAGGCGTCGAGGTGGCGCACCAGGCCCTGGATCCCGGCTCCGCCGGCCGAGGCGTCCCAGGTGCCGTCGGCCCGGCGCCAGAACAGCCGTCCGGCGCGGGCTGCATCGCCCGGCTTAGGTAGGTCGTGCAGTACCAAGAGCAGATGTCCGTCGGCGATCATGCAGCGCTGCCGGCCGACCTCGTCGCCCAGGCGACCAGCGAGGGCGGGGGGCAGTTCCCAGGTGCGGGGTAGCAGGCGCGAGGCGGTCATGATGGATCCTTTGCCGAGAGGATGGCGTGCGGTCGCCATCGCGCCACAGCACGCCGGATCAGGCAGAGGAGCCGAGCGCCAGGCGGAGGTCTGACGCCAATCGTTCCAGCTCCTGGGCCGCCTGGCGCGTCGTTCCTGCCGCCACGGAACTGGTCGCGGAGATCCGTTCCAGTTCGGCCACGACCCCTTGCAGCGCCTGTCCTTCGCTCGCCGAGCGGCTGAGGATCGAGGCCATTTCGCGCGTCGTCGCGACCTGCTGCTCGACCGCCGTGCTGACCTCGCTGACCGTCTCGGCCGCCTGGCGCATCAATTCATCGATCGCCTGCACCTCCTTGGCGGTGCGTTCGCCCACGGCCTGCATCGAGCTGATGCGCGAGGAAATCGCCTCGGTTGCTTCGGCCGTCTGCCGGGCCATCGCCTTGACCTCCTGCGCCACGACGGTGAAGCCTCGACCATGTTCCCCAGCTCGTGCGCTCTCGATGGTCGCATTGAGCGCGAGAAGGTTCACCTGCCGGGTGATGTGGGCGATGAGATGCGTGGCCTCGCCGACCTTGAGGGCGGCAGCACGGAACTCCTCGAGTGATTTTCCCGCGTTGGTGGCAAGGGTGTGCGTCCTGGACACGGCGTCGTTGGCGCGTTGTGCACTTGTGGCCACCGTCGCCAGGCTGGTCGTCAGCTCCTCGACGCCGGCTGCCGTGCTCTCCAGTCCAGTTCCGATCGTCCTGACCTGCGAGGCCAGTTGGCGGGTGTGCGCATCCACTGCACTAGCAGCCTCGGCCCCGCTACGTCCTGCCTGCGACAGGTCGACGGTCGTGCGGGCGAGGTCGGCGCCAAGCCGCTGGGCTGCGCCATGGCGACCGGCGGCAAAGGTGGACCAGTCGACATGCGTCGTTCCCAACGTCGCCGTCAGCGCCTCCAGGCTACGATTAAACGACACAGCGAGTTGGCCGAACTCATCGGCTGAGTTGACGGGCAGCCGACTCTCCAGGTCGCCTTCGGCGAGCCGATTCAGCGCCGTGGCTGCGGCCCGCAGCGGACGCAGACGGCGATGGGCGACGACCAGGAGGACGAGGACGGCGACGACCAGGGCGGTGAGGGCCATGACCCCCAGGCGCTTCTGGCGTTGGCTGGTCGATTCCACGGCCTGCTGCAACTCGTTTTCGCCGGAGCTCGCGGCGGCAAGCAGGACCTGCTTCCCGTCCTGCTGCCTGGCCGCCAGTCGGGAGGCTGCGGATGCCAGGATGTCGCGGGTGAGTTCGTCGAGCATGCGCGTCGGCTCGGTGTCCCGTCCCACCATGTAGTCATCGGCGCGATGCAGCCCCTCGGCCCAGGTCTCCGCCAGATCGATCATCGCCCAGGCATTGCGGTAGGAGACCGTGAGCAGGCCGTGAGACTTGACGAAGGCCTCGATCCGTCCCTCCATCTCCCGGTCGCTGAACAACGCGGCGAGACTGCGTGCGGTGGCCGTCACGGCGGCCTGGTGCTGTTCGAATGCGCGGATGAAAACCTCACGCTGATCGGGGCGTTCGCCGCGCACGATGAGGTTCTTGAAGGCGAGCACCTGCTTCTGGAAGTGGAGCTGCAGCGAGCGGACTTCATCGACCAGCCGGGCGGACCGTCCTCCCTGATCGACCAGGTCCGATGCCTGCTGCGTGGCTGATCCGACCAGGGCCTGCTGGGCGGATGCGGCGGAGGCGGCCAGGAGCAGCGCATCGGCATGCGTCTGCCGGTTGAGCAGCCACAGGCCGGCGGCGGCCGCCAAGGTGAGCGGGATGGTCAGGAGGATAAGTTTGGCGATGACGGAGCTGAACATGGCGGAGGCACCGTGGAGATCCGGAATGAAACGGCAGGGTCGGTGATAAGGCTATCCGGTGCAGGAAGAAACCACAACCGTGCATCCATATGCATGGAAAAATATCGGATTGTTCACATATCCTTCACGGGGTGATGCAATGTCCGAACTAATGGAGAAGGGCATCATGGCTTGGATCGACACGCTCGCCCGACTCGATCTCGACGCGACCGCCGGCAGCAACCGCGCGAACCAGCAGCGCGTTTGCCGCGTGGTCTTCGCCTGGGCGAGCCGGTTGGGTGACGGCTGGTTCTGGTACGCGCTGGCTACCGCCCTCCTCCTTGTCGAGGGCTTCGCTGCCGTGCCGGCGGTGGTGGTGATGGCGGTCGCCGGCGGGGTCGGCACCGCGTTGTACGCGCTGCTCAAGCGCGGCATCCGCCGGCCGCGGCCCTGCGCCGTGCATGCCGGGCTGATCCTCACTGTCGCTCCACTCGACCGCTTCTCGTTTCCGTCCGGCCACACTCTGCACGCCATCGCCTTCAGCGTCGTGGCCACCGCGCACGCGCCCCAGCTCGCCTGGGTGGTGTGGCCCTTCGCGGGGCTGGTGGCGTTGTCGCGGCTGGTGCTCGGTCTGCATTATCCGAGCGATGTGCTGGCTGGCGGGGCGCTCGGCGCGACCCTTGCCTGGGCCGCCGTCGCCATTGCCGCCGCGGCCGGGGTGCCGGTCTGAACGGCGGACGGGGAACGCCGGCAGGGAGGAGGATGGGGCCGCTCGGCGGCCGATCCCTCCCGTCGTTCCCCGTCCGCCTTTCTATTCAGGGGCTTCGCCTGCGATCCGAGTGGCATGGGCGTCTCGCCCATGTGCGCTGCCATCGAAAAGCACGGGCAAGATGCCCGTGCCACGTGAAGACGGCGATGGGCCCCTTTAGGCACGAGGAGTCACCATGAGTAAACGCCAGGTCGAGGTCGTGGTCATCAGTGATGTCCATCTCGGCACGGCCGCTTGCCGGGCGGCGGAGCTGAATGCCTATCTCAAGAGCATCGAACCGGGCATCGTGGTGCTCAATGGTGACATCGTCGATCTGTGGGATTTCCGCAAGGGGTTCTGGCCGATGGCCCACACCAAGGTGGTGCGCCGCCTGCTCAAGTTCGCCGCCGACGGTATTCCGGTGCACTACGTGACCGGCAACCATGATAGCGCCATGCGCCGCTATGCCCCGCTCGGCCTCGGCTCGATCAATCTGGTGGACCGTCTGGAGCTGGTCCTGGATGGGCGACGCCACTGGTTCCTGCACGGCGACGCCTTCGATCTCGCCCTGGGCACGCCCCGGCTAATTAGTGGCGTCGGCACCATCGCCTACGATGCGGTGTGCGCGCTGGGCGTCGGCCTCAACCGCATGCGTAGCTGGATCGGTCTGCGTCCGGTATCGCTAGCGGCGGCGTGCAAGCGCAGCGTCCCTGCCGCCCGCCGGCACATCGCGCGGTTCGAGGACATCTGTCTGCGTTCCGCCGCAGCCCGCGGCTATGATGCGGTGGTGGCCGGCCACATCCACGTGCCGTGCCAGCGCAGCGCCGTGGTCGAGGGCCGTGCTGTCACCTATCTCAACAGCGGCGACTGGGTCGATTCGCTCAGCGCCCTCGAATACGTCGATGGCGCCTGGCGTATCGTCACCTGGGCCGAACTCGCCGCCGCCGGCCAGGTGCCGGTCCCCCATCTCGAAGACAGCGTGGCGATCCTGCCGGCGGCTGCGCGCTGCGCGTGATCACGCGTCTGACCATCGGTCTGCTCGGCCTGCGCCAGCGCCAGCCGCGCAGTCCAGGTGCGATGCGCGCCGCCCAGGACCGCATCCGTGCCCGCCTGGTCGCCGAGCTCGCCCCGCTTCCGGTCGGTCACGAACGAGGGTTGTCCAGCCTGCCGCGCGATGCCGGCCTGCGCGAGGCCTTCGTCAATCGGGTGCCGCTGTCCGGCTATGCCGACCTCGAACCGCTCATCACGCGGGTGGCGCGTGGCGAACCGGACGTGATGTTTCCGGGTCGCGCCTGCGCCCTCGCCCTGACCAGTGGAACCACCGCGGCGGGCCGCTCGGGCGAGCGGCACATCCCGCAGTCATCCGGACTGCTCGACCATCACGCCGCCGGTGGCGCCGTGGCGCTGGCGCGGCTGGCGGCCTGGACCGGAGCGGGCCTCGATGGCGGACGCATGCTGTTCATGGGAGGTTCGACCGAACTGCGGGCCAATCCCCACGGCATCCCGACCGGCGACCTGTCGGGCATCGTGGTATCGCGTATTCCGCGGCTGTTGGCCCGGCTCTACGAACCCGGCCGTGAGATCGCGCTGATCGGCGACTGGGAGCGCAAGCTGGCGGCGATGACCGAACGTCTGGCCGGGGCGGACTTGCGTCTGGCCGGTGGCATCGGCAGCTGGCTGCTCGCCCTCTTTGCGGCGGTCTGCGCCCGGCGCGGCGTCGCCCGCGCGCGCGACGCCTGGCCGCGACTGGCCGGGGTGATCCACGGCGGGCATGCGCTGGAACCGTTGCTGACCCAATTCCAGCACCACCTCGAGCCCGGCACCTGGATGCAGGAGGTCTATCCCGCCAGCGAGGCGTTCATCGCCGTCGGTCAGCAGCCCTGGCGCCTGGGCGACGGACGTACCGCTCCACTCGAATTGCTGAGCGATGCCGGTGTGCTGCTCGAATTCAGCCCCCTCGACGACCAGCGGCCCGAAGCCTGCGTCGGGCCCGAGGCGATCGAACAGGGGCGCGTCTATCGCGTCGTGGTGACCACACCCGGTGGCCTGGTGCGTTGGCTGGTCGGCGACCTGGTACGCGGTGTCGGCCCCGGCCTGGTGCGCTTCGCCGGACGCACTGCGACGCGCATCTCGGTGTTCGGCGAACACGTCGAGGGCGACCTGCTCGCCCAGGCGCTGGCAGGGGCCTGCCTCGCGACCGGCGCCAGGATCCGCCACAGCCATGTCGCCCCGGTCCTGCCCGCGCCGGGGGCGCAGCGCGGAGCCCACGAATGGCTGGTCGAGGCCGAGGCCGGCTGCGTCATCGACGCCTCCGCCCTCGCGGCTGCGATCGACGCCCGGCTGCGCGCCGAGTGCGCTGATTACGACGCGCACCGCGCGGTGCAGCTTGAGGTGCCGCGCATCACGCTGTTGCCGGAGGGCACCTTCGAGCGCTGGCTGGCCTCCAAGGGCAAGCTCGGTGGCCAGCACAAGGTGCCGCAGGCATGGAGCGACCGCACCCACGCCGAGGCGCTGCTCAGCCTGGCGTCCGGCCGATGAAGCGCAGATAGGCGGCAGGCAGCGGCAGGTAGGGGATGCGGCCGCGATGCACCGAGAGATGCACCGTCTCCAGGTTGGCGGTGAGGTGCGGCACCAGGCGCATATCCGGGTGGACGCCATCGTGTCCGAACCAGCGCCGCCAGGCCCAGCGCAGCACGGCGGGCTGTTTCGCCACCCCGGCTTGCGACGCCACGATCTCGTCCACCAGGGTGAAATCGACCACCGCGAGGATGCCGCCTGGGCGCAGCATGGCGTAGGCATTGGCCACCGTGGCGCGCCAATCCGGCATCATGGTCAGGCTGTAGGCGCACAGCACGACGTCAGCGGGACGCGCTGGCCGCCAAGTCGTCGCATCCGCTTCCACCGTCTGCACGTTGGTCCAGCCGTTGGCAGCGATGCGTCGTTGCGCCACCGCCAGTAGAGAGGGGCACAGATCGACGAGGTGCACCTCGGCCAGTTGCCCGAGGCGTGCGCCCAGCGGTTCCAGGTTGCGCCCGGTGCCGGCACCAAGTTCGACCAGCACGCCGCCCGCTGCGATGGGCAGATCGGCGAGCAACTCGTCGCGGCCATGCAGCAGGCGCTCGCGGAAGCGGTCGTAGGCCTCGGCCTGGCCCGCGTAGAAGCCGTCGAGGCGGGCGGCGTGGTCGCCGGAGCCGCCCATGCCGCGCAGCAGGCTCCACAGCACCGGCAGATCAGAGCGCAGCGACATGGAAGCCTCCGTAGGTGCCGACCCGGTCTTCAGCGTGCAGGCGGCTGGCGAGGGCGCGGTCGAAGCGCAGGCGGTCGCCAAGGCGCCCGCCGCCGTGGCGGTCGTCGAGCCTGACCCCGGGCAGCCAGGGCGGATCGGCACGGGCCGAGCGGTAGAGGACCCGCGCGCCGGGCGAGGCGCGGTCGAGGATGACATCCCATTCCGCCGCGAGGTCATGCGGGCGGTGCGCGCCGAGCCAGTCCTGGTGGTCGAGCAGGACGAAGCGGCTGAAGGGTCGCTCGTCGTGCGTCAGCAGGTTGGCGACCGTGTCGGTGCGCACTTCGAGCCGGTCAAGCAGGCCGCTACGCAGTGCCGCCAGTCCGGCTGGGCGCAGGTACTCGGGGCAATTGTCGCGGGTATAGCCGCCGCGCAGATAGCAGGTCCAGAAGTAGTTCGAGGACAGGGGCAGCAGGCGGAAGACGCGGTCGATGCACGCGCGGATGAAACCGGCGACGCTGTGCGCGGCTGGCGCCAGGGCATCGTGCTGCGCCGCGACCTCGGCGGTCTGCGCCGGCGGCACGCCAAGCAGGCTCATGGTGGTCTGGCGCGAGATGGCCCAGGACAGGAACGGCGTCCACAGGAGCGGGGCGACGTCGCGGTCGTAGATCGCAGCCTGCTCGGCGAGGTTCTGGCACTCCAGCATACGTTCGACGGCGAGGCGCAGGCCGGGGCGCGAACGCAGGTAGGCGCGCATCAACCGGGCGACCAGGCCCGAGAGGCCATGGAAGTAGAAGCTGCCGCCGCCCGAGCCGTCGAACCAGTGCATGCGCCGATCCCAGAACGCGCGCGCCTCGGGGGTGATGAGCGGACGCAGGCGCGAGCGGTAGAGTTGCTTCGCGGCGGGGTGGCGACCGGCGCCGAACAGGGCGAAGACGTCCTCATCGTCGCAGGCGCGGATCGCGGCAACCTTCAGTTCAAGCAGCGCGCCCTGGCGCGGATTGGCATCGACGGCGACTACGCGACGTGGCCCGCACAGCAGGTAATCCAGCGCATTGCAGCCGCCGCTAGTGATCACCAGCACCTCGTCCTCGCGGTCGAGGGCCAGGGCCTGGCGGTCGCAGGCCGGGTCCTCCCAGCAGGCGTTGTAGAGCAGCGAGTTGTTGTAGAGGCGGTCGAAGACGCCCTGATGCAGCCGGCTGGTGATGGTGGCCATACTGGGGTCATGCGTCGACGCGTGAAGATTGCATGGAAGGCTCATGGAGAATTCATGCGCCATGCATCTGAGTTGTGAACATCGACGCATGTCTACCCGCCTCCTGTCCATCTCCCTGGTCACCGAGACCTGGGCCCCCGAGATCAACGGCGTGGCGATGACCCTTGGCCGACTGGTCGGCGGACTGGCCAGGCTTGGCCATCGCGTCCAGGTGGTACGCCCGGGCCAGGGCCACGAGGACGGGCGTTGCGCCGTCGAGCATCCGCTGGTCAGCGAACTGGTGCGTCCCGGCCTGCCCTTGCCGGGCTACCAGGCCTTGCGCCTCGGTCTGCCCTCGGCCAGCGCCCTGGCCACCGCTTGGCGCCGCCAGCGCCCCGATGTCGTGCACATCGCCACCGAAGGACCGCTCGGAGCTTCGGCCTTGTCGGCCGCTACCGCGCTCGGCCTGCCCATCACCTCCAGCTACCACACCAATTTCGACGACTACGCCAAGCACTACCGCATCGGCTTCCTGCGTCCGCTCGCCACCGCCTGGTTGCGCTCGTTCCACAACCGCACCCGTCTCACCCTGGTGCCCAGCGCCGACCTGCTCAAGCGCCTGCAGGCTGACGGCTATGAGAATTGCGCCCTGTGGTCACGCGGTGTTGACATCGAGGTGTTCGACCCGGCCAAGCGCAGCGCCGAGCTGCGTGCCTCGTGGGGAGCGGGCGATAATGATCTCGTATGCCTGCATGTCGGGCGGGTTGCTGCGGAAAAGGACATCCCACTGGCGATCGCCGCCTTCGCCCGCATCCGCGCCGCCCACTCGCAGGCCTGCATGGTGGTGGCCGGTGATGGCCCGATGCTGGCGGGTCTGCGGCGCGACCATCCCGAGGTGGTGTTTACGGGGCGTCTTGATCAGGAAGGGCTCGCCGCAGCCTACGCCAGTGCCGATCTGTTCCTCTTTCCGTCCCGCTCGGAGACCTTCGGCAACGTGCTATGCGAGGCGATGGCCAGCGGAGTCGCCTCGGTCGGCTTCGCCTATGCCGCGGCAGCGATGCATGGTCGCGACGGCGAGAACATGCGCACGGTGCCCTTCACGCAGCCGGAGCGATTCTCTGAGGTCGCCTGCGCGTTGGCCGCGGACGCAGCCCAACGCCAACGCATCGGCGCCCAGGCGCGGAGCGACATGCTCGGCAATGCCTGGGCGCCGGTGGTGGAACGGTTTGCAAGCTGCCTGGCGGGTGTGGCCGACCGCGAAACCAGCCTTGCTCTTGACGGCCTGTGCGCCTGACCGCCAGGGGGCGCCCCCTGGCGGAGGCGGATCGCTACTCAGCCTTGGCAGCGCTGGCGGCCAGCTCGCTGGCGTGGCGGGCCTGGTACTTGGCGAGCAGCTTGGTGGTGTAGTCCGGGTTGTCCTTCAGCTCGAAGCCGGTCAGGTCCTGCACCACGATGGTCTCGCGGTTCACGCCCTTGCCGATGAACTTCTTGTGCGCGTTCTCGGGCACATCCTTGTGCGTGAGGAAGGCCTCGTAGTGGGCGACCTTGCCGAAGAGGTAGATGCGCTGCTTCTGACCTTCCTTGGCGGAGTAGGGGATCTCGGCGTAGAACGGCGAGCCGATGCCGCCCTCGGTGTGGGCCCCGGCGATGCCGGAGTCGCGTGCGCCGCAGCCGCTGAGGATAGCGGCGGCGATGGCGGCGAGGAGGACGAGCGGGAGACGGATGGACATGGAAGGCTCCTGGGAGGCGTGGACCTTGGCGGGAACGATGAATCCCGCATGATCCGCGTGTGAATGTTTCGTGAATTCCGCTTCAGACGGCGGCGATCGCGCGTTCAAGCCGGTCGAGGCCGTCATGCAGGGCGCTGATTGGTATGTTCAGCGGCGGCATCGTCTTGACCACCTCATCGCGCGGACCGCAGCGCTCGATGATCAGCTGCAGACCCCAGGCGGCGCGCGAAATGGCCGCCGCCCGGCTGGGGTCCTGGCAGCGCAGCCCCGCCAGCAGACCGCGGCCGGTGTAGGCCAGGCTGGGATAACGCGCGGCGATGCGCTCCAACCGCGCCCGGACGATGTCGCCGCGCGCCTGCACCCCGGCGGCGAAGGCGCCGTCTCTCCAGTAATGCTCAAGCGCCGCCTGCGCCGCGACGAAGGCGAGGTTGTTGCCACGGAAGGTGCCGTTGTGCTCGCCCGGTTGCCACAGATCGAGTTCGGGGCGCATCAGCAGCAGGGACATGGGCAGACCGAGTCCGCCGATAGACTTGGACAGGACGATGAAATCCGGCGTGATCCCGGCCGGCTCGAAGCTGAAGAAGGTGCCGGTACGGCCACAGCCGGCCTGCACATCGTCGATGATCAGCAGGATGCCGCGCTGGCGCAGGATCTCGGCCAGACCACGCAGCCAGTCCCACGAGGCCGCATTGCAACCGCCCTCGCCCTGCACCGTCTCGACGATGGCGGCAGCCGGCAGATCGAGCCCGCTCGACGGATCATCGAGACGCCGCACGAGATCGGCCAGGCTGTCGTCGCGGCCGCCGTAGCCGTCGAAGGCGGCGAAGCTGGTGTAGCCGAGCGGGATGCCGGCCCCACTGCGCGCCAGGGCGTTGCCCGTGGCGGCCAGCGCTCCCAGGCTCATGCCGTGGTAGCCATTCGTGAACGCGAGGATGGTGCTGCGGCCGGTGACCTTGCGGGCCAGCTTGAGCGCCGCCTCGACCGCGTTGGTGCCGGTCGGACCGGTGAACTGCACGCGGTGGTCGAGTCCGCGCGGCGCGAGGATGCGGTTCTCGAAGGAGCGCAGGAAGGCCTGCTTGGCGCTGGTGTGCAGGTCGAGGCTGGCGATCGGACCATCGGTGGCGAGGTACTCGACCACCGCCGCCTTGATCGGCGGATCGTTGTGGCCGTAGTTGGCGGCGCCGGCGACGCAGAGGAAGTCAAGGTACTCGCGGCCGTCCTCGTCGATCAGCCAGGGCCCGCGTGCTCCGGCGAAGATTGCCGGAAAGCTGCGGCAGTAGCTGCGTACCTGGGATTCGCGGCGCTGGAAGATGTCGTTCGCGGCGGTGGCGCTGATCATCGTCGTCATGGGCACCTCAGATCTTGGCGGCGGTCAGGTGGGGCAGCGGCATGAAGCCGCTGAGATCGAGCATGCTGCGGCGCGCGGGCAGCCTGGGGAGTCGGCCGAGGAAGCGGCCGAGGTGGCGGTTGAACGCTGCGGCATGGCGCAGGGTTGAGGCGTGCGGGACGTAGCCGCCATCGGCGGCGTAGACCCACTGCACCTCGGCGGCGGGAAAGACGCGGGTGGCGAGATCCGGGCGGCACAGGCGGCCGGTGCACGGCCCGTCCATGTCGAGGGTGTGGCGCTCCTTCGAGCCCCACAGGATGAGGGTCGGCGCCTCGCACAGAGGACGGCGACCGTCTGGCAAACCGCGCAACTGGCGCATGCCCTGCACACGCTCGACCGCGGCATGCGCAGGCAGGGCAGCGAGTGCGGCGCTGATGCGATCGCGGATGACGCGGTCGCGGCGCGCGGCGAAGGCGGCCGGGGAGAACGGAGCGAAGGGGCCGGGCCAATGCTTGGCTGCGGTGTCCTCATCGACCGAGCGCATCGCCAGTTGGCGGAAGAAGCTGCGGCCGCGCTCCAGCGCGACGCAGGGATCGCCGCCGCGGCCATCGACCGCTTCGGCTATCGGACCCACCAGTCGGGTAAGCACCGGCGACAGGTCCCGGCTGCTGCCCATCGGACTGATCAGGACGAGGCCGGCTAGGCTGGCCGGGTCGTTGCGCTCGGCCCGGCGGCGCAGCCATTCCAGGGCGACGCCGCCGCCGAAGCTCATCGCCACCAGGACGCAGCGGCGGCCGGATTGTGCCGCGCGCACCATCTCGCGGTCGATCGCTGTGAGCGTGGCGTCAAGATCGAAGCCCATCCCAGACCAGCTGGCGATCGCCACGCTGCCGTGACGGGTGAACAATCGCGTCTGGCGCAACCACGCTTCCGGACCATCCGGCACCAGGCCGGGCAGGCACAGCAGATGCAGGGGGGCCGGACCGTGGTGGCGTTCGATCGGCAGAGGGGTGTCGGCGACCATGACGTCCAGCGTAGATCCGACAATGAATGGATGGAGAATCCTCGATGAAGCTGGAGCGCGGGCGCCCTCGCCCGACCGGCGCGCAGGCGCCCCCGCCT
>JFJP01034752.1_pt1 | contig 20927 bp, 16 predicted proteins | sample 431651 | NCBI WGS metagenome assembly JFJP01 (sample SAMN02602958, study PRJNA72255) | Microbial mat metagenome, whole genome shotgun sequencing project. | biome: fresh water; feature: sink hole; material: water; isolation source: purple microbial (photo- and chemosynthetic) mats found in...
TGATCGTGTTGGCACCATATCTCTTGACCGCGTTCTTGATGGTGATTTTGGCACTCATATTCCGGACCCTCCGCTATCAGCCGTTTATCTCTACGAAAATTGCCTTGAATTTTTCCTGGAGCTCTGCCTTGTGCTTGTACACGTAGTCCATGTCTTCCTCAAGAAGTTTGATGTCCTTGACGTTGACCATATAGGCAGGGGTAGCCACGTTGGCCATTACCGGCCTGTTGGTTATGGTTGTGCCGTAGACATCCTGGATCTCGGATGAAGTGATGAAGTCGATGAAGCGCTGGGCGTTGACGAGGTTAGGCGCTCCCTTGACGATGCCCGAGCCGGCTGGCAGGAATACAGCGCCTTCTTCCATATATACTACTTTGACATCGGCCCCGTCCCTGACGAGCTGGACGCTGGGGTCTTCATAGGAAAGCGCTACGGTGTATTCGCCGTCGCGGACGCCCTTCCAGACTGCGCTTGAACTGTCGATGACCACACAGTTGGAGAAGAGTGCCTTGACGAAATCCCAGGCTGCCTGGCTTTCGTAGCCACCCATGGCCTTGAGGATGTTGGTCAGGTGGGCGTAAGCGCTCGACGATGCCGTCGGGTTGGCCGAGACTATCTTGCCTTTGAGGGCCGGATTGAGCAGGTCCTTGTATCCCTTGATCTGGATATCGCCGATGAGCTTCTTGTTGATGAGTATGAGGCTGCCGTCGAGTACGTACGGTGTGATGAAGCCTGTCTTGTTCCTGTACATCTCGAGTACTTTGGCGTTGTTTACCGAGGTGTACGGCTGGAACAGTGCTTCGTTGATCATGAAAGTAGCGAATGCGCCGCCGAATACCACGTCTGCGTACGGGGCATTGGCTTCACCGGCCAGTCTCTTGAAGAGCTCGCCGGTACCCGCGGAAATAACTTCCACATCGACTCCGTACTTCTTCTCGAAAGCCGGTATGGTTGCGTTGAGGAGTCCGTCGCTGTTTGGCGAATAGACAACCAGCTTGTCCGTGGCAGCCGGGGCGGCCGGGGCGGCGGCGGGCTCTTCCTTGGCGCCGGTTGCGAACGCAGACACGGCGAGTGTCAAAGCGAGCAATACGAAAAGCATCTTTCTCATGTGATCCTCCATTGGTAGTTGCGTTGAATGGTCAGGATACGACCGGCGGTACCGTCTGTCAACGGAATTTTAATCAAATTTTAATCGAATAATAACAATAACCGGGGGTCTTGACGGAAGCTGCCGATAGATAGTACCAATTCACATGGAAATCACGACCAACGAGTATCGATTCGAGGTGAGGCCAAAGGAACGGCCGGGTGAGCCGGGAGGGCCTGGCGCCCTAACGCTTGCCGCGGACGCAGCCGCGCTCGGATTGTCAAAAATCCGCGCGGTTCGTCGCGCGGCCATATATTTTGTGCGTGGCACGATTGCGCCTCCGAATGCTCGCCTCAGGCTAGACCGCAACTTGCCGATGCAGGCAGCGCCCGCATCGAGGTAGCCTTGAGGCCCGGCGTAACGGACCCTGTAGCCGATGAAGCCTTCCGTGCTGCCAGCGAGCTAGGTGTGACGGGAATTGCCGCAGTTTCAACCGGCGAGGCTTTTGACGTTGAAGGTGACGGGCTTACGGAAGACGACCTACGCGTGGTCGCTGAGAAACTCCTGTGCAACGCGGTGATACAGCGGTGGGCGCGAGGTACCATCCAGCCCGCCTGGCCTACCGGGGCCGCTGGTTCCGGCTCTGTTGATTTCATCGATATCGCGGCGATGGATGACGAGGCACTGCTGAAGCTGTCGACCGAACGCCGCGCAGCCCTCGACATCGTCGAAATGCGCGCCATCAGGGAATATTACCAGCGGGAAAAACGAGCCTGTGCCGATGCGGAATTCGAGACGATAGCGCAGACCTGGAGCGAACACTGCGTTCACAAGACCTTCAAGGCCAGGATAGAAGTCAAGGTGCCGGATGGATCGCCATACGCCGCCAGGGCCAGGACGGACTACCCACCGGTTGTTGACAATATACTTAAAAGTTATATTAAAAAAGCTACCGATGAAATTGCGGCGCCCTGGGTGCTCTCTGCTTTCATCGACAATGCCGGCATCATCGAGTTTGACGACAAATACGAAATATCATTCAAGGTTGAGACGCACAACCACCCGTCGGCGGTGGAGCCTTTTGGAGGAGCAAACACCGGGGTGGGCGGCGTGATACGCGACGTGATGGGCGTATCTGCCAGGCCTATTGCGGCTACCGACGTGCTTTGTTTCGGGCCGCCTGAAACGCCACCTGGAAATGTTCCCGCCGGCAGCCTCCATCCCCGGCGGATAGCTTCCGGCGTTGTAGCGGGCGTGCAGGATTACGGCAACAAGATGGGTGTGCCCACTGTCAATGGCGGCATACATTACGACCCCGGTTATGCGGCAAACCCGCTGGTATACTGCGGTTGCGCAGGTATTGCCCCGCGTGGCAGGCACCGGCGTGAGCAGGCGGCTGGCGACCGTGTCGTGGCGCTCGGCGGCAGGGCGAGCTGTCCGGGGCGTCGGTGCAGATAGGCGCGCCTATTGTGCAGAAGAAAGTGTCGGAAGTATTGGTGGCAGCGCGCGACGCTGGCCTGTATTCGGGCATCACCGATTGCGGAGCCGGCGGATTTTCCTCGGCGATCGGCGAGATGGCAGCCGAACTCGGAGCTGATGTTGACCTGGCATTGGCTCCGCTTAAATACTCCGGTCTGGCCCCGTGGGAAATTTGGCTGTCAGAGGCGCAGGAACGCATGGTCGTCTCGGTAGTACCATCGAAGATCGAAGCGCTGCGGGCGCTGTGCGATTCACTCGACGTCGAGATGACAGACCTGGGCAGGTTTACCGGAGACGGAAGGTTGGTCGTACGCTACGGGTCGACGGTGGCAGTCGACATTGATTGCGGATTCCTGCATTCAGGGCCACCGCAGAGAAGGCTTGTAGCCTCTCCGCCGCCCATTTCCGCCTGTACCAGCGATGCAAGCGTTGCCAGAAGCCCTGAAAGCAATAATAAAATCACATCAACTCAACCAGGTATTGCCGGAGTACTTCTGGCATTGCTGGCTCATCCTGCTATCGCCTCAAAGGAAGAAACCGTCAGGCTCTACGACCATGAAGTGCAGGGGGCCACCATACTACGCCCCTATGATGGATGCGACGCTCACGGCCCCTCGGATGCTGCCGTGCTCCAGCCGCGCGAATCAACGGGCAAGCGCGGAATCGCCCTGTCAAACGGCTTCAATCACCGCTACGGTGCACGCGACCCGTACCGCATGGCAACGGCTGTCCTCGACGAAGCTGTCCGCAGCGCGGTTGCAGCCGGCGCGGATCCCGACAGGATAGCAGTGCTTGACAATTTCTGCCTGGGTGATCCAAAAAGACCTGAGACGATGTGGTCGCTGCTTGAATCAGCGCGAGGCTGCTACGACGGAGCGATAGCATTGGGTACACCTTTTATTTCAGGTAAAGATTCCTTCAACAACGAGTATCTGGCCCCCGATGGCACGCGGGTATCGATCCCGCCGTCGCTGCTCATCTCCGCTATGGGAATAGTGCCCGATACCGGTACCGTTCCCGGTTCGGACTTCAAAGCCGCGGGCAACCCACTGTATCTGGTAGGCACTTTGAAACCGACGTTCGGCGGAAGCTTGTACGCGGAGTTGTTCGGGATGCCGGCAGCCGCGGATCACGATGTTCCAGAAGCTCCCTCCGCAGCACACTCCGTCTATCAGGAACTCCACCGCGCCATCGTAGCCGGCACGGTCAGGGCCTGCCACGATATCTCAGATGGCGGACTCGCCGTCGCCATTGCCGAGATGTGCCTGGGCGGCAATCTTGGGGCGTCGATTGATGGCCAGGTCGGCTCAGGAGCGAACTTTAAATCATCGGGCTCTGGTCGAACCTTGATGGAAGTTGAACTGCTTTTTGGCGAGACAAACGGATGCTTGCTGGCCGAGGTAGACGCGTCAAATGAAAAGGAATTCGAGCGGCTGATGTCCGGATCGCCGTGTGCCAGAATTGGTGTTGTAGAAAACTATGGTGCGCTCATAGTCAAGTTCGGGACAATGAAGGCATCCATAAAAATCGATGACATGAAAGCGGCTTTCATGGGAACAAGGAGCGCGCGATGATCAGACCCAAGGCTGTCGTGTTGCACGCCTCTGGAACGAACCGCGACCCGGACGCCTGCGTTGCCCTGGAATTGGCGGGTGCCGATCCGGAGATCGTGCACGTAAACCAGTTGCGGGCTGGCGAGCGAAGGCTGGCCAACTATAATCTTCTCGTGATTCCCGGCGGCTTTTCGTACGCAGACGCGCTGGGCGCTGGAAAACTGTTTGCCCTCGACCTGGCTTCGTATTTTGAAGAACAGGTAGCCGCCTTCGTTGAATCCGGAAAACCGCTCATCGGTATTTGCAACGGCTTTCAGGTCCTTGTCAAATCAGGTATCCTGCCAGGTATTGACCCTGAATGCGGTGGCCGTGCAAGCGCTGGTGACAAAGGCTGGATCGCCGACAGAATCGCCACCCTGGCCCACAACCAAAAAGGCCGCTTCGAATCGCGGTGGACTACGATGTCCGCTCCGCCATCCAGCTCCGTGTGGACCAGAAACCTGCCCGGCCGGATATCATGCCCCGTAGCGCATGGTGAAGGCCGGTTTGTACTTGATTCCGATGAGACGCTCGCCCGGCTCCGTGCATGCGGACAAGTTGCCTTGCTCTACGTCAATCCCGACGGCAGCCCGGCAAACGGCGAGTACCCGGCTAACCCTAACGGCTCGGTAGCCGACATTGCCGGCGTCTGCAATAAAGCCGGCAACGTGCTTGGGCTGATGCCACACCCTGAAAACAACGTGGTACACCGCGGCAGGGACAACGTGTTACGGCGGATGTCCACCGAAGCATGCCTTGCGCTATGGAAAAACGGGGTTGAGTATGCGAATAAAATATAACATATAGAGAAGATGGACACGGAGACACGGAGGAAGACAAGAGAGAGAAGATGAAGAGAGTGAAGATGGCCACAGAGACACAGAGGCACAGAGGAAGACGAGAGAGAAGATGAGGGAGAGGGATTAAGATAGAGAGATTAAGATAGAGAAGATGGCCACAGAGACACAGAGACACAGAGGAAGACAAGAGAGAAGATGAAGAATATGAGCTTATGCACAGAGACACGGAGAAGATGAGGGAGATGAGGAAGAATGAGCGGTAGAGGAAATTTCAATACCATAATATTCTCAAATACTCCCCCTCTTTCCTTCTCATCTTCTCTGTGCCTCTGTGCCTCTGTGGTTCAATTCTCGTATTCCTCTTCACCTTCTTCTCCGTGTCTCCGTGGTTCATATTTTCCTACTCTTTCCTTCTCATCTTCTCTGTGTCTCTGTGCCTCTGTGGTTCAATTCTCGTATTCCTCTTCACCTTCTTCTCCGTGTCTCTGTGTTCAAATTTCCTAAATTCTTTTCAGTTATCTGATATGTGGAGGATACAATGACGGCGTTCAAGGATTGCAGGCTCGCGTTGCCGGGCAAGGAATCGGGAAAGGTCAGGGATTGGTATCCGCTCGACGGCGGTAGAAGGCTTCTGGTGACGACGGACAGGTTGTCGGCTTTTGACCGTGTCCTGGCGGCAGTACCGTACAAGGGCCAGGTGCTCAACCAGCTTTCCGCCTGGTGGTTTGAAAATACTGCCGATATCATCGGTAATCATATAGTATCGATACCCGATCCTAACGCCGCGATCGTGCGGGAGGTAACGCCGCTGCCCATAGAGGTGATCGTGCGGGGCTACATAACAGGCGTGACCTCCACCGCGCTGTGGTACCGGTATTCCCTGGGCGAACGCACCATATACGGGTACGATTTTCCTGAAGGCCTGCAGAAAAACAGGCCCCTGCCCGCGGCAATCATTACACCAACCACCAAAGGCGGGCCGACTGGCCACGACGAGCGGCTGACATGCGCCGAAGTGGTGGAGCAGGGTTACCTGGACAAAGCGACCTGGGAAACGGTTAGCAGTGCGGCTCTGGCACTCTTTGCGCGCGGGCAGGAGAGGGCGGCCCGTGCCGGGCTCATTCTGGTCGATACAAAGTACGAGTTTGGCAGGGCGTCCGACGGCTCCATCCTGCTCATCGACGAGGTGCATACGCCAGATTCTTCGCGGTACTGGAAAGCGGATACTTACGATGCCAGGCTCGCCGCCGGCCAGGAACCGGAATCCTTTGACAAGGAATTCGTGCGGCTGGCTTACTCAAAACTCGGGTACCGTGGCGATGGTCCTGTGCCGGAAGTTCCCGATTTGCTATGGGAAGAAACCAGCGCGCTGTACCGGACTGCGTATGAAAAAATAACGGGTGCAGTTTTCCAGCCAGGCGAGTATCCTATCGGCCCGCGGCTCGAGCGCAACCTGCAAACTGCAGGAGTCCTTCGTGCGGCAGGGGGCACGCGATGAAAAAACCCTTGGCTATCATCATCATGGGGTCAAAGGCAGACGAAGCCCACTGCGGTAAAATAGCGGCGGCGCTCGACTCGCTGGGCGTTGAAAGCGTGCGGCGGATTGGATCAGCGCACAAGACGCCTGCGCACGTGTCGGCCATGCTGCAAGAATACGAGGCGTCAGGCAGGCCCAGGGTCTACATCACGGTAGCTGGCCGGTCAAACGCCCTGTCAGGATTCGTGGACGGGGCCGTGGATGCGCCGGTGATAGCCTGCCCGCCAGCCTCGGAAGCCTTTGGCGGCGCCGACCTTTTTTCATCGGTGCGCATGCCTGGCGGAGTCGCTCCTGCCCTGGTGCTTGAACCGGCTAACGCTGCCCTTTTTGCGACAAAAATATTCGGAGTGGCAGACGCCGCGATGGCGAGCCGAGTCAAGGAATTGCGCGCGGCGAATGCGCAGACGATTCTTGCAGACGACGAGGCCATCGTCAACGGCGACGCTGGAAGACGGCTCGCGTGAACCGAATTTTCGATTCTGGCGACAAGCCGCGCGAGGAGTGCGGCGTCGTTGCCATCAACGTGGGCAGCGTGTCGCGTCCCGGCGACGAGGCGGCGCGCGAAGCATTCTACGCCCTGTTCGCGCTCCAGCACCGCGGACAGGAATCGGCAGGCATCGCCTCGGCCAACGGAAAGCGCCTGTCGATACACAAGGCGCTCGGCCTGGTTTCAGGCGCGTTCTCGGAGAACGACATCGCCTTGCTTACGGGTCATATCGCGATCGGGCATACGCGCTATTCAACGACCGGCGATCCGAGCGTCCGCAATGCCCAGCCCTTCCATGTGGAGACGATGCACGGGCCTCTGGCGCTTGCGCACAACGGCAACCTGGTCAACGCCCCGATTCTCCGCAAGCAGCTACTGGAACGAGGCGTGGGACTGTCTTCTTCATCCGATACCGAAGTCATGGTTATGATGCTTGCGGCCGCCCCCGGGGCTACCTGGCCAGAGCGGATCGCGGCCTGCATGCGCGAATGGCATGGCGCGTTCTCCTTTGTGGCGCTTACCAAGGATGCGGTATACGCGGCCCGCGATCCCTGGGGTTTCAGGCCCCTGTGCGTGGCGCGATTGCCCGAAGGCGGTTCGGCAGCTGCCAGCGAAACGTGCGCTTTGGCTACCCTCGGCTGCTCGGACGCCGTTGACGTCGAACCGGGCCGCATCATCGAACTTGGTCCCGACGGTGCCATCGACCTCGGCGGAGTGCAGGCGGCCGCAAAGCGCGCTTCGTGCGTTTTCGAGTATGTGTACTTTTCCAGGCCTGACTCTGTATGGAACGGAGCATTGGTCCACGAAGCCCGCAGGAGATTCGGGGCTGCACTGGCCGTCGAGTCTCCGGTTGCTGCGGATGTGGTGATAGCGGTTCCCGACTCTTCCATATCGGCGGCCATTGGATACGCGCAGGCTTCAGGGATTCCCTACGACGAAGGCTTTGCGAAAAACCGTTACATAGGCAGAACTTTCATCCAGCCGACACAAGCTCTGCGCGACCTGGGCGTGGCCCTCAAGTTCAACGCGATGCCAGGGACTATACGGGGCAAGCGTGTCATTGTAGTGGATGACAGCATAGTCCGCGGGACGACGACCGGGCCGCTCGTCCGCTTGTTGCGCAAGGCCGGCGCAACCCAGGTGCACGTCCGCATCGGCTGCCCGCCCATCAGGCATCCCTGCCACATGGGCGTCGACATGGGAACGTACGACAACCTGATTGCGCACCGCTTGACAGTAGACGAAATTCGGGCGACGGTAGGGGCCGACAGCCTCGCGTACCTGTCGCACGAGGGGATGATGCAGGCCCTGGCTGAAGCCGGGGCGCGGTCGGGCAGCGGGGAAGCCTGTTCTTTCTGCTCGGCATGCTTCACCGGGGACTATCCGCTTGACATAGGCGGAGCGGCCGGCAAGAACGGATTCGAGTTGTAATGAAAATATTACTGATTGGTTCAGGCGGGCGCGAGCATGCAATCGCGGTAGGTCTGGCCGCATCGAAACTCGTCGATACGGTATTCATCGCGCCCGGCAACGCCGGGACGGCCGCGCTCGGCTCCAATGTAGCGATAGCGGTTACCGATGTGGCGGCCCTCGCCTCTTTTGCTGTAGCAGAAGCGGTTGACCTGGTTGTAGTGGGACCCGAAGTCCCGCTGGCCCTGGGGCTGGTTGATGCCGTTACAGAAAAATCCCGTGCCGCGGGAAGGCCTATCCCGTGCTTCGGACCAGTGGCCGCCGCCGCCCGCCTTGAATCATCAAAGGCGTTTTCAAAGGAGCTGATGTCACGGCTCGGGATTCCCACCGCGGAGTACAGCACTTTTTCCGATTTCAGCGCTGCCGCCGCCTACGTGATGTCGGCTCCCTGGCCGGTCGTAGTCAAGGCATCGGGGTTGGCGGCCGGCAAGGGTGTTTTCCTTCCAGACTCGAAACACGAGGCCGTAGGAATTCTCTATGAACTCATGGCGGGCAAGGTCCTGGGGGACGCGGGCCTTGAGGTGGTGGTGGAGGAGCGGCTGTCCGGAGAAGAAGTCTCGGTGATGGCGTTCTGCGACGGGGAACGTATCGCCGTAATGCCGAGCGCGCAAGACCACAAGCGACTCCTGGACGGAGACCTGGGTCCGAATACCGGCGGTATGGGAGCGTACGCCCCGGCTCCCCTGTGCCCGGAATATCTGGCCCATGAATACGCCAGAATCGCCATCGAGCCGGTTATCCGTGAACTGGCCCGGCGCGGCACGCCCTTCATCGGGGTCCTGTATGCGGGAATTATCGTGACCGCCACCGGCCCCAGGGTACTGGAATATAACTGCCGCTTCGGCGACCCCGAGACCCAGGCCGTTTTGGCGCTCTTTGACGGCGACCTGGCTCAAACGTTTCTGGCTTGTGCGCAGGGCGATATCCGCGAGGCAAGCCCTGTCTGGAAATCCGGATCAGCGGTCTGCGTCGTGATGGCAAGCGAAGGTTACCCTGAAGCACCTGTTGGTGGCGCAATCTTGACCGGATTGGAACCTGCGGGCCTCCCTTCGGGCTACCCCTCGACCTCAACCCGCATATACCACGCGGGCACAGCGCTTGAGAACGGCCAGGTCGTAGCAAAGCCTGGTCGCGTTCTTGGCGTGACGGCGGTTGGTGCCGACCTGCAAACAGCGATCGCGGCTGCCTACGCAAAGATTGAATCGATATCGTTTCCAGGCGCGCGGTACAGGCGCGATATAGGTGGTCGTGGTATCGAGCGGCTCAAGGCGAAAAGTGCATCGTCAGCCCAAGTAACGTCAGCTTACGCCGCGTCAGGCGTCGACATCGACGCTGGAAACGAGGCGGTCAGGCTGATGTCGGCTGTGGTAAAGGCCACCTACACGGAGGCGGTGCTGGCCGGTATCGGGTCTTTTGGCGGGCTGTTCGACGCATCGGCCATCAAGGCGATGAAGGAGCCTGTCCTGGTCGCGTCGACCGACGGGGTAGGCACGAAGGTAAAGCTGGCCGCGGCAGCCGGAAGCTATGCCGGAGCCGGCATGGATATCGTCAACCACTGCATCGACGACATCTTGGTGCAAGGCGCACGGCCATTATTTTTTCTTGACTATATAGCCAGCTCGCGGCTTGATCCCGGCATGGTCGCCGAGGCGGTCGGCGGCATGGCGGCCGCGTGCAACGCTTCCGGCTGCGTGCTGATTGGCGGCGAGACGGCAGAGATGCCTGGCGTCTACCAGGCAGGTGAGTTTGACGTGGCGGGTACCATCGTTGGCCTGGTGGAGAAAAGCGCCATATTGCCGGCCACCGGGTTACGCGCCGGTGATGCCATCGTGGGTTTCAGGTCCGACAGCCCCCATACCAACGGCTACTCGCTCATCAGGAAAATCCTGGCCGGCGTGCCCCTCGATACGGTGTACCCGGAAATCGGACTGCCGATCGGCAAGGTTTTGCTCACGCCGCACCGCTCGTACCTGCCGCTCCTGTGGCCGGTGCTTTCTGAAAAGCCGGGCCTGATCAAGGCTCTTGCACACATAACCGGTGGCGGTTTCATGGAGAATATTCCGCGCATACTGCCAGCTGGCCTTGAAGCCGTCATCGGGCGCGGTAGCTGGCCCGTTCCTCCCCTGTACCCCCTTCTGGAGCGGCTTGGCGGGGGTGATCCAGACGAAATGTACCGCGTTTTCAATATGGGCATAGGCATGGTGGCAGTGGTCGATGCGGCACGGGCAGAAGAGCTTTTTGCCGCCATACCGGAACAGTGCTGGATGCTCGGTGAATTAGCCGACCAATCACGACTGTCCGGGGACCAAGCCCCTCCAGCCCGCACGAGGCTTGTGTGACACGGCCGTCAGGATTGCCTCGCGACGATAGCGCGCTTGGCAGTGTAATCCGCCTCGTGGTGCTGGCATCCGGCAACGGTTCCAACCTGCAGGCCATCATCGATACCGATACCCTTGCGTCGACGAGCATAGTCGCCGTCGTCTCCGATAAAACCGAAGCTTTTGCCCTGGAACGCGCACGCAGGGCCGGTATACCGGCCTTTGCAATGCCCTGTGCCAAAGGCACTCCCAGGGCCGATTACGACACCGCGCTTGCCGATGCCGTGGAGGCTTTCAGGCCGGATTATATTTTCCTTCTGGGATGGATGCGCATCCTTTCCGGCGTCTTCCTCTCGCGCTTTCCTGGAAAGGTAGTCAACCTGCACCCGGCGCTGCCGGGTACCTTTGCCGGAACACGTGCCATAGAGCGTGCCTTCGAGGCGTACCAAGCCGGGAACATAGTCCGTACCGGGGTTATGACCCATTATGTGCCCGACGAGGGCGTCGACTGCGGGCCGGTGCTCAAGGCAACCGTGGTACCGATCCAGCCCGACGATACCTTTGAAAGCCTGGAAGCCAGGATTCACGAGACAGAGCATACCATCGTCGTGGAGACACTGGCAAGTTTTGAAAATATAATGCAATTCAAAAAACGGTAAGCAGAACTTCAAATTATAATTTTTTTCAGGGGAGGCACTATGGCTATCGCGTTGGTTTCGGTTTCTGACAAGACGGGTCTGGCGGATTTTGCGGCAAAACTTTCAGCCCGCGGCTGGAAATACATGGCATCCGGCGGAACCGCCAAAGCACTGTCCGCTGCTGGAGTACCGGTAACCGAAGTTGCTGAATATACCGGTTCGCCTGAAATCCTCGGGGGTCGGGTTAAGACGCTGCACCCCGCGGTGCACGGCGGAATCCTGTCGCGCGGCACTGAAGCCGACAGGGCGGAACTGTCCCGCCTTGGCTGGTCAGAGATAGACCTGGTGGTTTGCAACCTGTACCCCTTCGAGGCTACGATTGGCAAGACAGGAGTCAGTGAAGCCGACTGTGTGGAAGAGATAGACATTGGCGGCGTGGCCCTTCTCCGCGCCGCGGCCAAGAACTGGGCTCGCGTAGCGGTGGTCTGCGATCCGTCTGATTACGACCGCGTGTCAAAGGCCGTCGAGGCGGACGGAAGCATCAACCTGCAAACCAGGCGTGAACTGGCCGTCAAGGCCTTTGCCGTCTGCGCCCGCTACGATGTCCTCATCGCCTCGTGGCTCGACCCGGCCTCAGGCGCCAGCCTGTACGGATTTGCGGGGCAAAGCCTGCGTTATGGCGAAAACCCCCACCAGAAAGCCTGGCTGTATACCGACCAGCCGGGATCCGGGCCGCTTGGCGGCAAAGTGCTCCAGGGCAAGGAGCTGAGTTATAATAATATACTTGACCTCGACGCCGCGTGGCGGATAGCCTGCGGATTCGAAGAAACCGCCGCGGTTGTAGTCAAGCATTTGTCGCCTTCCGGAATTGCCGTCGGGGAGTCGGGATCGTCCCCGACGGGAACTAAAAAAGTTGACGGTAGCCGGGATCCCCTGGCAGTTTCCAGGGCTCTCAAGGCTGCCATTGCCTGCGACCCGTTGTCGGCTTTCGGGGGCGTGATGGCTGTCAACCGTGAATTTGACGCGGCCTGCGTAGCGTCGCTTGGTGAAACCTTCGTAGAATGCATAGCCGCCCCCTCGTTTACCGATGAAGCCCGCGCCTTGCTCGCGGCCCGGAAGAACGCCCGCCTCGTGGAGATGGGACAATCCGGTATTGACCGGGCCAGAGCCGGCGGACACGAAACGCGCTCGGTGCTCGGCGGATTTTTACGGCAGGAAATTGACCTGGGCGACCCCGCTGGCGCCGAGTGGAAGGTCGTTTCAAAGCGTGCGCCTACCGATGCTGAAATGGCGGCGCTGCGCTTTGCATGGAAGGCCTGCGTATCGGCCAAATCAAATTCGATACTGCTTGCCGCGCCGATGGAAGCCGGAAACCCGGCAGCCGGTTTTACCACCGTAGGGATAGGCTCGGGGCAGCCAAACCGCGTCGATTCGACACGTATCGCGGTGGGCAGGGCCGGCGAAAAGGCCCGCGGCTCGGTGATGGCGTCCGACGCCTTCTTCCCCTTCCCCGATTCGGTCGAGGAGGCGGTCAGAGCGGGCGTCACGGCGATTGCGCATCCAGGCGGTTCCATGCGCGACGATCAGAGTCTGGCTGCCGCCGACGCCGCCGGAATCGCGATGGTCATCACTGGTGTGAGGCACTTCCGGCACTGAGCAGGCGGTCCTTCGTAATCTGTATCCACCGCGCATCCGCCGGAAAATCCTGGTACGAGCGCAAGGCTGAAAGCATCTCCGATTCGCGGTCAATTCCGAGGGTCTGCAATAATGCGTAATCCTGCAGACCTTCAGCAAATACCTCCCATCGTATCGAGTCAACCGGACCTTCATCGCCCGGATACACCATGAAGGGGTCGCCATAGGCCCAGTCGGGCCATTTCATGCCATCCTGGCAGGTGTACGGGTCGATGGGTTTCCTGGAATCCCGGTGCCCCTCCAGCCAGTAATTATATCCCCAGTGAAGGAAGCCGCGCGCTGGCCAGCGGTACAGGAGCCACCCGTTCATGCGTATGTTCTGCAATGGGGTGTCCAGAAGCCGCTGCATGTAGGAGGCGCGGGGACCGCAGCAGTAGTACACCCAGCAGGGTATTTGCTCGTGCATGAAATCAAGCGCTGACATGGTCGAAGTCACGGGCATGTCGGTCAGCTTCCGCCTGCCGTACTCGATGTCGGAGAGGGCGTCCATCACGTTCATCCACGGAGCCAGTTCCGCGAGGATGCTACGGGCGCGTACATAGAATATTTCATCATCGCGGCCCTGCGGTTCGTCGGACACGTGGAAAAAGCTGTGTCCGAGCAGGTTCTCTTTAATAAGGAATGCCTTGAACTCAGGCAGGAAACTGCCCAGGAAGGCCCGGTAAACAGGAGAGTCGGCCGGAGTGTCTTCTCCCCACAAGCGCTTGCCATCGAGACCTTGCCCATCATATATGGCAATGGCCGACCGCGCTCCCCATTGGGAAAAGAAATGCGTCCACTCGAAGTTGACGAACCCGCAGGTCCTGGCCAGATCGACGTACCGCTTGACGTCGCTGAAATCAAAGGTGTATGCGTCCGTTCCCGTACGCTTTATCGATACGAGCTGGGTGGGCAGTTTCGGACCGTCGAGGGGTGGCGTGAAGATGGGCGTATATATCGTGTCCTGCTGATGTTCGACCATGTCGATAAAATAATTCTTGACGATTCTCCAGTACTTTTCGTCGAAAGGTTTGCACCCGTGGAACTCGAAAAGGCAGTCATTGTAGAACCAGTTGGTAACCGGGAAATCATGCCGTGGGGAGATGCTCGTGTCATGGACCCGTACGGCAAGCGTTTCGCTGCCCGCCAGCTCTTCCTGTACCAGTATCTGCGTGGTAATAGTATAATTACCGGGAAGCGAACCAACGGCCGGTTGTGCGCTTATCCAGAAAGACATGCTCTCGCCGGGGCCAAGCACCGCGACCTGATCGTCAAACAGCGGATCGGGTACATACCCGGGAATCCTGCCTGCCCCGTCGAGGGCAGAGGGCGCCATGTCGGTGTTGTGATGGCGTACCGGTACCATGCCTACCCGTCTCAGGCGCAATAGCCATCCCGGCGGCCCCGACAGCCGTGCGCTGACCGTTTCGGGCAAGTGAGAAGCGTTGCGTACGCCAACCTGGAAGCTGAAGCGCTCGTTGAGCGCGATGGCGAGCGGAAGGGACTGCTTGATTCCCGGAAATGGCGTATCCGGGAAAATCCTGATGAGCGAGGTCTCCTGCCAGAGCTGTATTTCCATGTCCTCCATTATCGTCAATTCCGGCTTGCCTTGACAACACGGTTGCGGGGGGCAATAATCGCGCATCCAGGCTCTCAGACGGTTTACGGAGACTGATGGATGCCCGAACTCGACATCTACGATATACAGCGATTCTCGGTCAACGACGGGCCGGGCATACGCACGACGGTGTTCCTCAAGGGTTGTCCCCTTGCATGCTTCTGGTGTCACAACCCCGAGTCGCAGGTTGCGAGGCCCGAGTTGCTCTTCAGGCAGGAGTTATGCCTGGGTTGCGAGTCGTGCGCCATCGCCTGCCCGACAGGCTGCCTTTCGTACCGCACCCTGGGAGACCGGCGCGAACGGGTCTACGTTCAGGAACAATGTCTCCTGTGCGGAAAATGCGTAGCCGCCTGTCCCACGCGCGCCTTGACCCTCTCTGGCCGTTCCGTCAGCGTCGAGGAAATTTACGGGACACTGATGCAGGATGCCCGGTATTATCAGGAATCGAAGGGTGGCGTTACATTTTCCGGCGGTGAACCCTTGGTACAATCCGGGGCTCTGGCACACTTGTCCGGCATGCTCAGGCAGGCCGGAGTCCACGTTGCCGTCGACACGGCAGGACACGTTCCCTTTGAAGATATCGCGCGCATAGTAGATTCCGTTGACCTCTTTCTCTACGACATCAAGCACATGGATCCGGAAAAACACCGCGAGGCCACGGGTTCCGACAATCGGCTCATACTTGAAAACCTGGAACGCCTGGCCGGGCTCGACGCGTGCATTGTGATACGCGTTCCCGTCGTTCCCGGTTTCAATGCGGGCGAAGCTGAAATTGAAGCCATAGCCAAACATGTGGCCAGACTTGGATTGCGACGCATGGACCTCTTGCCTTTCCATCAGTATGCGCGCTCAAAATACGCCTCGCTGGGCCGCGAGTATATGGCCCGTGACTTGCGGTCGCCTGATGCGGGCCTCATGGAGCGGCTCGCTGCGGTAGCCGGGAGGGCGGTCGATGACGTCCGTATCGAAAGCCATTAAGCGGAAATGGCCGAGCTTGCGCGCGCGGGCGATGCTTGGCAACGATACCTTGTTCCTCATGTTCCTCAAGTCGTATATCCTCTTGTGCGCTTTTGTCCTGATTTTTAGTCTTGTATCGTATTTCCTTGCCATAAAACATCTTACTGGCAGCGTAGAGCAGTACAACGACGCGGTGCTCGAGGGGATCAGCTCGGTGATAGACCAGCGCCTCATCGAGTCGGAACGGATGGCCCTCAGGCTGACCAGCCTGGGACTGACCGCCAAACTGGCTTACATGGATGTTTCGAACTCGGATTTTTACTGGGAAATGACGAACTACGCCAAAAACCTTGGTACCTTGTGGCTTGAGAACGACCCGTTGGCTTTGCGCATGTACGTTTATTTCAAGAATTCCGGCATCGTCGCGGGGCCGGATACCTTTTATCCGGAAAGCACGTTCTACGGCCGCTTTTTCCAGTACGAAGATCTGGATGAAGAAAAATTCTTCACGCTGCTTCTGGAAGCCGAGCACAACATGGAATACCTACCCTCGCGGCCGGTAGAGTTGCGTGACAAGGCGCAGCTGGCTGGAGTCTACGACCTCATAGTCTATTCATACCAGATCAATTCGGCAACCGGCAATTTACCGCCCGGAGCGGTCTTTTTCCTGATTGACACCGCGGAAATCCAGAGGCTACTCGGATCGCTTGAAATTGGCGACGGCGGGCTCGCCGCCATCCTCGACGAGGAGGGGCGGGTCATCGTCAAACTTGACAACGGATCCGATATCAAGGATGCCGACCTTCCCGGTATTTTCGGAAAACAGCCTCTGGCCGGCATGGGACGAATGGTGGCGAGCTCGCTGTCGGCGCGCAATGGGTGGCGCTACCTGGCGCTGGGCAGCAGGGAAGTCTTCATGCGGCCGGTAATAGTCTTGAGGCGGCTCCTGGCTTTCCTGTTCGCGGCTTCGGTGCTTGGCGCCGTACTCATCGCGTTCCGGATGGCAAGGCACCGGGCATTGCCCCTGGCGCGGTTGGAGAGCCTCCTTGAATCCGGTGGCTATCCTGGAGCAGATGGAATAAGCATGGAGCGCTCTGCCTACGGGCCATTGGAGCGTGGTGTCCAGAGCGTGCTCAGCGACAATGTGAGCCTGCACCGCCGCGTTGACGAGATTGCTCCGCTGATGGTTCCTGCCTTTCTGCACAGGCTTTTCCAGGGCGGGTTTTCAGAAGATGCCGTGATTCACGAAACTGCGCTTCATCTGGGCATGAGCCTACCGGATGGCCCATACAGCCTGGTTTCGTTCCATGTACTCCACGGTGATGCATCGGGTAAAACGCAGCGTGACGAGATGTTGAAAGACCTGATGGTACACGACGCCATCCGCGGTTGCCTGACCCTGCAGGCAGGATCCAGCCTTATGGTTTACGAACGCAACCCCACTGAAATGATATGGGTATACGGAAGCAGCGGGACGGCAAACGAGGAAAAGCTGCTTTCTGTACTCGACTGGATAGTCGCTTGGCTCAACGAGCACAACCTGCGGGTAGCTGTACGGTTTACGCGGTTTTTTGACAAGCTGTCGGATTCCTGGTGGGAAAGCGCCCAGATACTGCGCCAGGAACAGAATACCTCCATGGAAGGCAGCCGGCTTGAATTGGCCTGGCAGGATCCGGAGCAAGGGCATCACCGTTTTTTCCCGCTGCTCGAATCGCTCCTCCTCGACGCGTACAGGGCGTGCGACGAGCACATGATCAGCCGGATTTTCGATGTCGTGAGGCGTGAAGCATCGGGTGATGATCAAAGGAATCCGGCTACTCCTCCCGCCGTCTACTCGGATCTGCATGAAAGCGTACGGAGGATCATGGGACCGGAATCCGGGTCGGCCATGGACGATTTGACATGGAACGCGGAAGATGGATTTGACCGGCTTCGCCGTCTCATGCTCTCGAACAGTCGCGAAGCGGGCAAAGCGTGCGGTGAACCCGGATCCTTTCTTGCCAGGAAAATAGTCGAGTTCACCGACCGTGAATTGTGCAATCCAAACCTGTCGCTTACCCTCATCGCCGACAGGATGAAAATAAGCGAGAGCTACCTGTGCCGCGTTTTCAAGGAAGGCGGGCATGGCGGCCTGGCCGCGTATATTGAACGGCGCAGGATTCAGGCTGCGTGCGACCAACTGCGCGAATCTACTGATGGCATAGCTGAAATTGCGCTTGGTGTAGGGTACAAGAGCGACCAGGTATTCCGGCGCGCCTTCCGCCGCGTTACCGGGCTTAGCCCCAACGAGTTCCGTCAGTCGGGCAAGCCTGTCGAGGCAATTTAAAACTACGGGTTCAATGAACGTTCGTTAATGGCAGAAACTGACTGTTTCGGTCTCCGTAACCCCGTGCTACCGTATTGGACAGGCAGGCAAGCCTGAAGGACGGTCGGTGGACAGGACAAAGAAATCGGTCAGTTTCTTTTTTACCAGGCTCGGTCAACAAAAATTCCTGTTGATCCTGATTTTGCCGGGCCTCCTCAATTTCATCATATGGCATTACCTGCCGATGTACGGGGTAACCATCGCGTTCAAGGATTTCAACCTGCGCACGGGTATTTTCAGGAGCCCCTGGGCGGAAGATTTTGGCTTGCGCCACCTGAAAAGTTTTTTAAGCTATCCGTATCTGGGCAGGATCATCTGGAATACCGTCTACCTGAACCTGCTTCAGATGTTCTTCCTGCCCATCCCCGGAATCATCTTTGCCTTGATACTCAACGAGATTAAATCGGTAACCTTCAGGCGTACCGTCCAGTCGATAAGCTATTTTCCGTATTTTCTTTCATCGGTCGCCGTGGTGGGCATTTTTACCCTCATCCTGTCGCCATCCACCGGAAGCGTGAACAGCATCATCAAGGCTTTGGGCGGGGAACCCATCTACTTCCTCATGGAAGCGCGCTGGTTCCGCCCCCTCATGCTCACCATGGCGGTCTGGCAGACCATAGGATGGGACACCATCATCTGGCTGGCAAAGATAGCAACGATAGACCCCGAACTGTACGAATCCGCCAAGGTGGACGGGGCCGGCAGGATCCGGCGCATGTGGTACATTACCCTCCCTGCATTCAAGGAGTGGTATTTCATCGGGCTCATCCTGAGTTTTGGAAGCCTCTTGGCTACGAGCGGCTTCGAGAAGAACCTGTTGCTGTACCAGGCCAATCCCGGCATCGTAAGCACGGCTGAAACCATCGGCATATTCCTGTACCGCCGGGGACTGATGACTGCCGACTACAGTTTTGGATCGATGGTCGGCTTTGCCAACATGCTTGTCTGTCTCCTCATGCTCCTCCTCGCCAATACGCTGTCACGGAAACTGTCCAAGGAATCGATATGGTAAAAGCTCCAAAGCTGCGCAGGAGGTTCTACAGGGAAACGCCCGCGCTGGACGTGCTTTTTCATTTGGTGGCCCTGTGCGTGCTGCTCGTGACGGTGCTGCCGCTGCTCAATATCCTGGCCACCTCGATGAGCGGCAACCTGCCGGTACTCAACGGCCAGGTAGGCATCTGGCCGGTCGATTTTACGCTTGAAGCTTATGGCCGGGTACTCTCCAACTGGATGATCCCCAACGCCACCAAGAATTCGATCATCTATACGGGTTTCAGCGCTGCCTACAGCGTGATCATAACGCTCATGATGGCTTACCCCATGTCGAAGAAGAATTTCGTGCTCAGGAAGCCGGTATGGATCATGCTGGTCGTAACGATGTACTTCAACGGCGGGTTGATCCCCACGTTCCTGCTCATCAACCAGATGGGAATGTACGACTCGTGGCTTTCGCAGGTGTTGCCGCTGGCCATTTCAATCGGCAACCTGATCATCATGAGAATTTTCATAAATGAAATTCCCGTTGAGCTCGAAGAGTCGGCGCGGCTTGACGGTGCGCAGGACATACAGATTTTTTTCAGGATCATCCTTCCGCTCATCAAGCCAGGCATCGCTACCATCGCGCTGTATTACGCGGTATGGAAGTGGAACGATTATTTCAATCCGATGCTCTATTTCTCGAATTTTGAAAAATATCCCCTGACCGTCGTGTTGCGGGAGATCGTGCTGCAGGGAAGCCACGTCGACAAATTCATGAGCGCGGCGCAGCGGGCAACCAACGAAGCGAACATCTATGCCGATGCTTTTGCCAGCAGGCTCAAGCTGGCGTCGCTCCTGGTTTCGATACTTCCCATTCTTCTGGTATTTCCGGTGCTCCAGAAGTACTTCATAAAGGGCATGTCCACCGGAGCGGTCAAGGGTTGATCAAGGCACCAGCGGCCGTCAGGGCCGTTGACGATATCACGAGGATGGAGGGAAGCGATGAAAAACAGACGCGTTTCTACACTGGTCACGCTGCTGCTGATCGTACTCGCCGCACTGGCGGCCGGGTGCTCGGGAGGCGACAAGCCAAGCGCCGCAGCCAGCGCTGGGGGAGGCATGGAAATTTCCGTGTTCCGCCCCAGCGACATTGCGCAGAATTATTCTGACACGCTGTTCGTTGACTACGTACAGAAAAAATTCGGGCTCAAGCTCAACTACGTGTACGTACCATCGAGCGTGGCAACCGAGAAGTTGAACCTGTCATTTGCCACCAACACGTACGCAGACAAGCTGGAGTTCGTTGGTACGGCTGAAGTCAACCGCCTGGCCAAGGATGATTTCATGGTGCCGCTCAACCAGTACATCGACCAGTTGTCCAACTACCGCAAAGCCTATTCTGACGGTGACTGGAAAACCCTGACCGATACGCTGAGCGACGTACGCGGGCGCTACTTTATCCTGCCGGTCAAGGATGCCAAGTCTGCCTCGAGTTCATACATATGGATGTTCCGCAACGACAGGTTCAAGGATGTCGGCCAGCCAGTTCCCAAGACCATGGATGAACTGTACACCGGCCTCAAGGCCATCAAGAAGGTCAATCCAAAATCGACCATCCCCAACCGCTGGGGCATCTGGAATGCGCTGGAAGGATTCAACCTGGCATTCAGGACCAGATTCGATGTATGGAAGGATCCAGACGCCGGCAACCAGATCGTGCTTGGCGCGGCGACCTATAAATTCCGCGATCTGCTTAAGTACATGAACAAGCTGTATACAGAAGGGCTACTCTCGAAAGAATTCATAACCATGACCGGCGAGCAGCGCATGGCCGAGTTCAGCAAGGGCAATGTGTACGCCAACTTCCAGTTTGCCGGTTACGAGAACAGCCTGAACAGCATAGCCGCTGACGCCAAGCTTCCGCAGG
>JFJP01037944.1_pt1 | contig 20925 bp, 22 predicted proteins | sample 431651 | NCBI WGS metagenome assembly JFJP01 (sample SAMN02602958, study PRJNA72255) | Microbial mat metagenome, whole genome shotgun sequencing project. | biome: fresh water; feature: sink hole; material: water; isolation source: purple microbial (photo- and chemosynthetic) mats found in...
TAAGCCAAAGTGATGTGATAGCCCATTTGTCGAACTTGTTATGCTGCGTTGTTTTCCTGAGCCCGAACCACCTCGACCGTGTCCGCTTGAATAAAGCTAGCACTAATCCTGAGAGCACAAACAACAGAATCAGGTCCATTATGAACCGGAAAAAGCCAGGTAAAGTGAATATTTCGAAAGGCAATACACGTTTATCGTGGATAAAAAACTTCAGAAATATCGGGTAATAAGGAGGATTGATATGACCACCGCTATAAATCCGGGATTCAAGGTTTCCCATTACTATCAATAACAACCAGCCCAACGCGAAACTCATATGCATAAACCCAAGTAAAGGATTCCTCCGGAACATCTTTCGGTGAAGAAGGCTTTCCATAAAAATTTCCTTTAAAGTTTTAAGCAGATTCAAAGAGAATAACGCCATTCCTGCTTTCACCCGATCCGATGTTTCCATCAGGGCAATCCAGCGGCTGTATTTAACCAACAGGACACCAATCAGGAATAATAGTCCGATAAAAAATGGAAGGACAAAAAGGTCAAAGGTCATTGGTGTGGTTCAGCGTTAGGATTTAGGGATTGGGATTTACTGATATTATTTTTGATTTTCTATTCGTTAAAATCCTGACCTGAAGGTCGGGATTAGAGGCATTCGGAGACAGGCATCTTATTATCATACAACGCTTTGCTAATCTGAATTACCAGATTCCTTGAATTTACATTCCTCGGACAAACCAACAGGCATTTACCGCAAAGCATACATTTTGATACTTCTTTTTCCAGGTCTTTGGTTTCGCCACGGCGCACTAAAAGTATAATTTTACGCAGGCTGAAGTCAGTAAATTGTCCGGCAGTGCAGGTAGCAGCACAGGATCCGCATGAAATACAAAGATTCAACGTGGGTTCTGCTTTCGCAACTATTTTATAAATGTCATGGTTATTGGCATCGAAATCAATCTGCCGGTCGCGTGTTACAGTATAACCAAAGTTTTTTGTTTTCCTTTCCATAAAAGCCGGCTATATTCTTAAGTAATCAGCAACTGCCAATGCAGCAGAGCGGGCATCGGCAAGTGTATCGGAAACTGATTTAGGCCCTGAGCAGGTACCGGCAATAAAAACTCCGGGAACTTCAGTATAATTTGCTTTCAGAGTTTCGTCAACCGGTTGAATGAATCCATCAGGAACATTCTTTAAACCCAGCATATTGGTCAATAATTTTGTATCCGCCTGTGGTTCCATACCTGCCATAAGTACGAGCAGGCCAACTTTGATACGTAGAGGCTTCCCAAGTAACGTATCTTCCACCTTTACTACAATTTTTCCATCCTTATCTTCGGTTGATTCACTTAGCCTGCCGCGTATAAATTGAATATTATATTTCTCCTGAGCTTCCTTGTAGAGTTCCTCATAATGTCGGCCAAACATCCTTAAATCCATATAAAAGCAAAACACTTCAGCGTCGGGGAGCAATTGCTTAACCTCAATAGCTTGTTTCACTGCAGTGATGCAGCATACTTTAGAACAATGCAGATTATTAACTTTTTCGTCGCGGGAGCCAACGCAATGTACAAAACCAACCCGGTCAGGTTTATCACCGTGCCGGTTTACAAATTCTTTGCCAGAAGCAAATAATTCCTCAAGATCGGCCGAAGTGATTACATTTTCATAAATACCATATCCATACTCTTCTTTACGATGTGAATCGAAAAGCTGAAAACCAGTTGTTAATACTACAGCATCAGCTTTCTCCTGCCATCCGTTATGACCTGAAACCGTAAAATACTCATTTACGGATTCCAAGCCGGTTACCTTAGTGTCTGATTGTATTTTAACACTTTCATTTATTCCTTTGGTAATATTTTCAATAGCGTCATTCCCTGATAAAAAGTCGGGGAAAAGAGCATGCCATTTCCTCAAATGCCCTCCTGCAACTGCCTCTTTTTCAACTAATGTAACGCGGAGACCTAACTTCGCGAGGTTAGCCGAGGTTTCGAGTCCTGCAGGACCCGCTCCAATTACAACAACGTGTTTTTGCATATTCAAATTCAGATAAACCTAATTCTATTGGAGTTTACAGGAGTTGCAATTTATATTTTTTTACAGCTATTGAATATTCTTCTACGCTATTCCACCACTTTTCACGAAAAAAGAAATCAATTCATTGCTTCATTTTTAGTACAAGAAAAATCTTTCCTGGTATTCTTACTAATTTTGTTTTGAATAACAGAAACAAATAACGCTTTAATCAGCATAAAACTTCAGGTAAGAAGGAGATTCGGGCATACCCAGATCTTCTCCGTTCTTTCCTTTAAACTTACGCGAAGGATCATAGGGTATTCCAATTTTATCCAAAACCGGTTCAGCCGGAACCTGGTGTACCTGTAAACCTATCTCCCATGGATCGTAGCCCATGATCATTCCCGCTACTTCCTCATATGTAAATACGGGAATTCCATTGTTGTTTTTACCATATGTTTTTCCTTCCATTTCACTGAGAGCATATTGCCAGCGATCAAGGAACATAGGGCAGCCAGGGCAATTGGTGATGATCATATCCGGTTCGTAAGGTTCCATTGAGTCAAATTTCTTTTTGGAGCATGAAAGCGAGAATCCCCTGTTAGCTTGTACAACATACTGCCTGAATCCAAATCCACAACAATGGCGGCGCTCAGGATAGTCAATCACTTCTCCACCCCAGGCTTCAATCATTCCTGAAAGCACATAAGGATATTCGGCTCCGCCAATGCCTTTGTGCGGAAACATTTTTGAATAATGACAGCCTATATGTTCAACTACTTTTAAGGGCTTCCCGGTATTTTTATCTACCAGTCTGTATTTGCCCTTTGCAGCAATCTGGTGCCTGAATTTATAAATAATATCGCTGGCATGTGCCAGATTTTTGGGCTTATTGAACTCACGACCGGTAGCCTTAAATAGGAATTCTCTGATCTGAGCCTCCTTTTCAGGAAAATGATGCCAGGTTTCAAGAACTTCAGTATACAACCCGAAACTGGTAATGCACGAAGCGGCATAATTTTCATAACCGGCTTCTGTCATCAGGGCAAATTGCCTGGCAATAACTGTCATTGTAGTATCAAAGGGTACAACATCCGAATGGTAGCCAATTCCGGTGCAGGAAGTATGGTGTTGCTCATCATGAATATCTTTGCCAAGTTCGTCTTTCAGGATTTTCACAAATACAGCCTCAGCACCCGGAAAGAAAGTCTGCCTGATACAACTCCTTGCATAAAAGTAATTATCATCGGCTATTTCTTTCTGATAGTCCTGCCATATCAGCCTTTTTCCTTCCAGTTTCATTCGTGATTGTGTTTATTATTATTGGTGGTATAAACATATTTAAAATATTCGCTTGTGGTATCATTACCAAATTCGAGACCCATTTCATCGGCTTTTTCCTTTGAGAATGCTTCAATTTTGTCGTAACGCTCCTGCCCACCTGTTATGTCAAATATCTTCTTTAACTCATCCAAATCATCCTGTGAAATTTTTCGCAATGCTCCGGCACCCTCTCCATTGTAATTTGCACCTAATTTATCCATCACAGTATTAATATTTTGCAATTCCCAATCCCAAACAGGTCCTTGTTCAGGATGCATAGCAGGATCAACACTTTGAGGATGCACACAATAGCCGGAAGATAAAATCTGGTCACCAATAGTACGTTTTACGGCCAGTTGCTGGCGGCCTTTTTCGGATTCAGTGAAAAAACCCATATCCTGTGATAACGATCGCAACGCAATAATCAGAAGTCCCGGGGCATTGCCACGCGGACAACGGGTTTTACACGACATACACTCGCCACAATACCATATAACATCGCTTTTCATCAGTTCAAGGATCTTTTCATCATCCTGAGATTGGACGGTAGTGGCAATAACCCGCGGATCGTAATTATAAAATTCAGCAGCAGGGCAAATTGCTGTGCATGTACCACAATTTATACAGGCCTTCAATCCTTCAAAACACCGGACATCCTGCATCAATTTCTCATATATCTTCCCCATAATCCACTTATAATTCAGGATCAAATAATTTTGATCAAAGATAAACTGCTTAAAAATAATAATTTAAAAATGAAACCTACACTTATATATAAAATAAACTAATATATATTATAAAAATTTCTAATAGTTTTATACTTTTACTCAACATATGTAAACGGTTAGTGTAATCACTTAACGTTTTATCCTAAAAAACAATAAAATACTATTGTTCTCTTAAGTATGACAATCACAAGAAACCATTTTAACTCTATAGTTTCCGAGAATAGAACACACCAAATACTGAATATCCGAAGTCAGATTTTTAAAACAGGTAGCATGATAAATGAATTATTCGCAAATTTAAATGATACTTCAGCCATACTGAAATTATTCAGTGATCAATACTTAAAAAACGAAGACATTGAACTGATTAAGGAAAATTCACAAAAACTGGTTTTCAAAAAAGGAGAAGCCTTAATTAAGCAAGGATCTAAATCAACCCATGTAGTTTTTCTCTTTAAAGGTATAATTAAGCATACTTATCAGAAGGAAAACTACAAAAACATGATTCTTACTATCACCAGCGCACCAAGCCTGATAGGAGGTGCAAACATGTTTAATGACGGCAAGAATATCTTCTCTGTAATTGCAGTTGAAGATTGTGAGGCATTTATGATCGACATAAACATATTGAAACAATTGCTGATGCAAAACAGTCAGCTTGCACTTAAACTGTTTGATATAGTATCAGAAATGTCGAAAGACAGTATCATCAACTTTATAAATTTAGCCCATAAACATGTGAACGGTAAGGTAGCTGATATTCTGCTTTATTTATCTGAATCGGTTTATAAAAGTCAGCGGTTCACTTTATCTCTGACCCGAAGAGAATTATCGGAGTTTGCAGGAATATCGGATATTAACTTTATTTCCACCCTCAAAAAATTCGAGAAAGATGGAATTGTAATTGCAAACTGTAAAGAAATTGAGATAGTGAAGAAAGAGCAATTGGAATTAATAAGCAAACTGGGATAATTCTATCAAACACGAATGTTGCTTACTTCTCCATTTCCTCTTTCAGTCGGGGTAAAAGCATATCAACAAAATTCTGCAGAGGTTTTTCAGCCATCATGGCAATAAAAGGATTCATATCAGCATCAATAACTAACTGAACCTGGCACTGCTGTAAAGAAACTTCCTGAATGAAAGTATCGAAAGTAAAACCAAAAGGAATCTTCCCTTCGCCTATCATGCCTATTTTGGTGAAAGGTATTTTTTCGGTGATACGCAGACCAAGTGTTGCCAAACCTTTTATTTCGAATGAACAGGAGTCCCCGGTTGATTGCCAGTTTTCGACCTGCGAAGGTAAAAGGCTTGAAAAATTATCAAAATTGGCCAGAAAATCATAAATTTTCTGTGAATTGCAGTTGATTATTTCTTTTTGACTTTCTATTCGTCTACTCATTTATCAAGCCCCCAACTTTTAGGATTCTCCCGCCATTGAATCAGTGATTGCATATCGGAATCCTTTATTTGATTTTGCTCCAAGGCTTTTTTAATCAGGTATTCATAATTGGTCAGGGTATGTAAAGTACAAGAAGCAGCCTTGAAATTTTCCTCTGCATCACTAAGCCCATACGTAAAAATAGCAACCATTCCTTTAACATTGCATCCTGCATCACGCAGCGCCTGTACGGCATTCAGGCTGCTTTTGCCAGTTGAAATAAGGTCTTCAACCACAACAACGGACTGACCGCTTTCAACAACTCCTTCGATTTGGTTTTCGAGTCCGTGGCCTTTTTTTTCAGAACGTATGTAAACGAATGGCAAACCCATTTCCTGGGCTACCAGTGCTCCGATAGCAATGGCTCCGGTTGCAACTCCTGCAATGAGATCAACGGTGCCGTATTCTTCATTTATAAGCTTAACAAACTCCTGGCGGATATAAGTACGGATTTTGGGGAATGACAATGTACGTCGGTTGTCGCAATAAATTGGGGATTTTATACCGGATGCCCAGGTAAACGGGTTAGTATTATCAAGCTTTATTGCTTTAATTTGCAAAAGCGATTCCGCTGTAATAAGTCCGGTTTCTTCAAACTTTTTTCTCATGATGCAAAGATATACAGTTTTTTTGAATGATCGGATAGTTTCAATCAGTCAAAATATCGATATCCCTGAGAACAAACCGGGTGAAATGATAATGGATTTTACTGATAAATCGCAGCTCATAAAGGCATACGATAGTTTTTACAAGGATACAAATTGCACTAAACTATCAATAAAAACCGGTGAAAATTTTGCCGAAGCATGCGAAATATTCAATAAATTATTTATCCGGATAGAGGCTGCCGGAGGAATTGTAAATAACCAGAAAGAAAAATATCTCTTTATAAAAAGACTTGGAATTTGGGATTTACCAAAAGGCAAGTTAAAAAAACGGGAATCCATCGAGGTGGGCGCATTACGGGAAGTAACAGAGGAAACCGGTCTCTCAAACCTTACGATAACCAGGCAACTTCCATCCACTTTTCATATCTATACAGATAGAAAAGGGAAAGAAATATTAAAAGAGACATATTGGTTTGAGATGACTTGCCATATGAATCAAAAACTTGTACCGCAAACTGAAGAAGATATCACCGAGGTAAAGTGGTTTAGTGTTAAAGGTTTGAATATCCCTCTGAAAAACACGTATTCATCGCTACGCGCTCTATTGGAAAACTATTTCAATTTATAGAACGGCTTACCCTTTCGTTAAAAAACCAAGGTCTTTGTTTTCAAATTAAGTTTTTATCTTTGCATAAAACCGTTGTATGAAGATCGCAGTTTTTCCAGGTTCATTTGATCCTATCACCCGAGGACACGAGTCCATTGTGCGACGCGCAATGCCTTTATTCGATAAAATAATAGTAGCTATTGGTGTAAATTCTGATAAAAGCGGTTATTTCCCTGTTGATAAAAGGCTTGAATGGCTGAATCAAACCTTCGGCAACCTGCCACAGGTTAGCGTTGAGAGTTATGAAGGACTTACTGTCGATTTTTGCAGAAAAATGAATGCTTCCTATATTATAAGAGGACTGCGTACTTCGGCGGATTTTGAATTCGAACGCGGTGTTGCACAGGTTAACCTGAAGCTTGAAGCTGATATTGAAACCGTTTTTCTGCTCACACTTCCTGAATATGTTATGGTTACCTCATCTATTGTACGTGAAGTGCATAAACACGGAGGCAACATTGATCAGTTTATTCCTGAACAGATTTCTATCTAATCCTGTTTTTCAATTGCTTCTGGTACCAGCTTCCTGAAAAAAGTGAAGTGGATTTTGCCATATCGGCGTTCTTCGGAGAAAAACGGATGATCTTTAAAATTAAGCGATTTATCATGTTCCATAATGAACCATCCTTCATCGGCAAGCCATTTATTTTCAAAAACCAAAGCCGGTATCTTTTCCCGATCGGCAAGATCGTAAGGCGGATCAGCAAAAATTACATCATAGCTCCCTGATGGCCTGGCAAGGAAGGCAAATACGTTAGCTTTTACCGTTGTTAGATTACTAAATTTAAATTCGGTAGTCATTTTCGATATATAATCGACACAATGGGTATTTACATCAACACTTAAAACCATAATTGCTCCGCGCGAAGCAAACTCCATCGAAATATTTCCGGTGCCGGCAAAAAGATCAAGTACTCTTACTTCTTCAAAATCAATATAATTATTCAGGATATTGAACAAACTTTCTTTTGCCATATCGGTTGTAGGCCGCACAGGCAATCCTTGCGGACGAAGTATCCTGCCTTTATGGCTTCCGCTGATTATTCGCATATAGGTATATTAAGAAGGGTAAAATACTGGTGCATTGTGATTCCGGTAATAGAATCTCCATATTTAGTTTCATCAGGCATTGATACAAAACCGAGTGTTTCGCAATACATCCTAAGCTGAGTAAATATGACGGACTGTTCTGAAATATCCCCCATTAAAGTAACGTTTTCTTCAGAAGGAACAAATCCGAGTTGTTCGAGTACAAAAATCACGTAATAAAGTACATCTGAAGAAGCAGAATACCTGAAGGCATTCAGATAGATCAGCCGCAGCCCTTGTATTACTGTAATTTCGAAAAATCCGGAATGAATGTTGATAAAAATCTGCCGCGATATTAACCGCGAATGTTTACGCAGAATACCTTTTACAAAAACTGCAGCGGCACAATGTAAAAATGCACCTGGGAATATCACTGAGCAGAATTCCGGAATATAACGGGGTATAAGTATTGCGGTTACCGGCCCCAGATCAAAAACGGGTTCAGTCAGTATTTCTTCATCCGGGCCTACCGGAAAAGCAGCTGAAACAATACTCATCAAATTCCCCTGATCCATGAAATTATAAGGTGCAATCGTAATTTTACGTGATGCTATTGCTATATCAATCCGTTGATAGGAATATTGTGTTAATTCAACTGTTTTCAGCTTTTCAAAATAGTTGTTTCCATTATCAGGCCAACCAACTTTTTCATCCGGGAGAATACCTGTAAGGTTAAACTTATAAGAAGCAATATTCAGAATTCTTTGGGAAACGGCATGAGTAACTAAAAAAGAAAATCCATCCTGACAGAGCAGAATGGATAGCCTGTTATTAAATCCCTGTGTAGGTTCAAACTGTGGATCAACCTTATTAAGAATACATTCCAAGGGATAAGTGGTATTATGTTATTCCCAGTTTCCGTCGGTGGAAGCTTCGGTCATTGAACCCACTCTGAGTCCGGGGAATTTTGATTTATCTTCACGTTCTTTAATCCTGTTAATAACCAATTGCTTGTCAAGATCTTTGGCATAAGTTTCGAGACGCACAGATACTTCGAAAACAGCAACATCTACACCGCCTTTGTTAATTCTCCCAGCCATAATCGAAAACAAATCTCCGTTAGAAAAGGGAACTTCGTTAAGTTTTTCCAGAGGATAATTCTTTTTGGCGAAAATTGAATCAAAAATACTGATGTATCCGATAGTGTCGGAAATAGTACGGGTAAATGTAGTGTCATTGGGATCCGGAATTATTTTCACTTCCGGAATCTTTCCTGTTTTCACAAAAGCCTTTAAAGTATCAAAGCTTGCAGTATATCGTCCATATTGGTTACGAAACAGATTTTGTGCAATACGGATATCCTTGAGTTTACCTACAATAACTTCACCTCTCGAATTAAGAGTGTTCTCGAATTTAACAGGTTTATTAATACTATTAAAGATCATGAATCCCAATACTATGATAACCACAGCAAGAACAATTCTAATAACATTACTTTTCATCTGTCTATTTTTTAATTTTTACGGGTCACAACTTGTCACGATTTATCGGGATACCTGCCCGATGCAGGCGGGAAACCCGCCAAGAATAATCATCCCTATGTATGACAATTAAATGACAAGGCTGGTTTCAAGGTATGTTAAGTATTGAATATTTATCAGAATATCAGTTGTTCAAAAACCAAGGATAAAAACAATTTGCTTTCCTCACAAGTGTGCAAATGTATAACATTTTTTAATCAATCCTTTGTGAGTTATCAAAAATTACAGCAATGAAACCTGAAGAAAACCAATTAAAATATAAGGCTAATTCTAAAAGAATTGAAAAACATAAATCCCGGAATTAAATTTAATAAATCGGGATTCAAAACACTGGAAAACCAACGGGCAAATTCGTTGGTTTTAGTAATCCATATTCATTTGGGAGAATTATTTACATTTTTTTAACAAATCCGAAAGCGCAATAGCGGCGGGAATTGGAACAATTATTGTTATTTAGATCACCAAGAAGATTTGCTACAAATTCATAATTATGTATATTTGCATGTAAATCTGTAGCTGTAATTATTAACATAACCCTTACAAATCAATGAAAAAGACTCTGATTCTGGCTTTTGCCGTAACTATTCTTACCACCTTTTCAGGAAAATTTCTGAATGCACAGACCAAAGAAGATGCAGGAAATGCATTTAATGCTGCACTTGAACTCTCGAAAACTGATATGGCAGGCGCTGTTGTTAAAATGCAGGATGTACTAAAAATGACTACTGCTTTGGGCAGTGAAGGTGATACACTAAAAATGAAGATTGGTACAGTTTTACCTGTTTGGCAATTCAATGTCGGAAACAACCTGATCAAGGAAAAAAAATATGCTGAGGCAATTAAAGCATATGAAAAAAGCGATGAATTTGCTACCACATACTCAGATGCCAACATTAAAGAAAAATCAGAATCGATGCTGGTAAAATTATATGTTAACGAAGGCAACAGCCTGCTTAAGGCAGATAAGTCTGACGATGCTATTGCTTATTTTGATAAGGCGCTCAAGTTAGATCCTGATTACAGTAAAGCAAGTTATGCAAAAGGACAGGCTTATAAAAAAACAGGTGATAATGTAAAAATGCAGGAAAATATGGATATTGCCATTGCTTCCGCTAAAAAAACAAATGATACTCTGACAGTTAATGCTGCCAAGAATGCAATTGCAACAAGTCTGTATACAGAAGGTAAAACAGCATTTACAAAAAAAGCATACGGCGATGCTGTAACCAAGCTTAACAGTGCTCTCAGTTATGATTACAAGAATAAGGAATTGTACTATTTACTTGCCACATCCCAAAATAACCTGAAAAATTTTGACGAAGCTATAGAAGCAGCTAATCAAGGGCTGGCGATGGAAGAACAAACTGCCGCTAAGATGGCTCGTTTCTATTATGAAATTGCTAAATCGTACGAGGGAAAGAAAGATGTTGCAAATGCTTGTGCCAACTACAAAAAATCAGCAGTTGGGGCATTCAAGGCATCATCTGATTACCAGATGAAGACAGTGCTTAAATGCCAGTAAAAGAAACAATAATTTACAGAGAAGCCGGTTCGTCCGGCTTTTTTTATGCCTGGAAATTTAATAATCGGGTAATGTTTTTTTCTTTGATTTTAACTATTTATCCGTAATATTAATCTGCTTCTCTTTCGAATTGAGGGATTTCCTCAATAAATATATACTGTTTGTTTTTATAATCGATCCTGCACGAATAATGTTCAAGGCCATTGGTTATCAGGAAATATTCAGCCTGCAGCAGCATATTGTAGCGCGCAGCCTGGTCGAATGTCTTTTCAGTTATCTCCACTCCGGGAGCTTTACATTCGACAAGCAGAAAAGGATTTGCATTACGCCCGAAAACAACCAGATCAAATCTTTTGGGGAGTTTGTTAAGCATAAGTTGTTTTTCCACACCAATCATCGATATCGGGTAACCTTTAACATTTAAAATGTAAGCAATTAAATGCTGACGAACCCATTCCTCCGGTGTCAGCGTTACAAATTTATGCCGTACCGGATCGAATATTTCCTGCCGGTTTTTATACGTCCGAAGTTTAAATTCGAAATGAGGAAAGTTTAATTGCTGCATTTTATCAACATTTCGGAAAAATGATGCCCGAAACCTCTGCAAAGATGACTTAAAAAATCTAAATTTGCCAGTAATACTAATTTATAGTCATCTCCGAATGAGAACAAAAAAGGAAATAGTTGAAAACTGGTTACCTCGTTATACAGGTACTGAAATCGAAAATTTTGGTGAATATATTTTACTGGTCAATTTCGGAGCTTATCTCGAAACATTTGCCCGCCTTAACAATGTTGAGATACAAGGTAAGGAACGCTCAATGCCCAGTGCCACTGCAGGCAATATTACAATGATCAGGTTCGGCATGGGAAGTGCCAATGCTGCAACAGTTATGGATTTATTAAGCGCTATTAATCCAAAAGCATGCTTGTTTCTGGGTAAATGCGGCGGGCTTAAACATATCAATGCTTTGGGCGATTATATCCTGCCAATTGCCGCAATACGAGGAGAAGGAACTTCGGATGATTATTTTCCTCCCGAAATACCTGCTCTCCCATCGTTTAACCTGCAGAAAGCCATATCCACCACCATACGTGAAATGGGCCTTGATTATTATACAGGCACTGTATATACAACAAACCGAAGAGTATGGGAGCACGACGATGAGTTTAAACTTTACCTTCAGAAAACAAGAGCTATGGCTATAGACCTTGAAACGGCAACCATATTTATAGTGGGATTTGCGAATGCCATTCCCACCGGCGCATTGCTTCTGGTATCTGATCAACCCATGATTTCGAGTGGTGTTAAGACTGAAAAAAGCGATAAAATAGTCACCGAAAATTACATGGAAGATCATGTAAAAATAGGGATTGAATCGCTTAAGCAACTTATTGAAAAACGTGTAACAGTTAAGCACCTTAAATTTTAAGTTATTCATCACTACATTGAACTGAATAAAAAAAAATGACATCCACATATTATCAGATAGTTAAGGATTTACAGAAAAGGTCCTTTGCAAATATTTATCTCTTCTATGGTGAAGAGCCTTATTATATTGATGAATTATCAGACTATCTGACTGATCATGTTTTAACTGATGCTGAAAAGGACTTTAATCAAACGGTGTTATATGGCCGCGACTCAACAACCGCCCAGGTTGTTAATAGCAGCAAACAATTCCCTATGGTTGGCGAAAGACAGCTTGTAGTGTTGCGCGAGGCACAGGATATTGATCTAAAAAAAGAAGAAAACCTTAATATCCTGATTTCATATATAAATCGTCCTCAGCAATCAACTGTACTTGTAATCTGCCATAAATACAAAGCGCCTCCGGCCAAACTACTGAAAGCGTTAGTAGCATCTGACAAAGCTGTTACTATCGAATCGAAAAGAAAATACGAAAATGAAATGCCTGCGTGGATTGCCACACAGGTAAAAAGCAGTGGTTATTCGATCTCCGATAAAGCAGCCATTATGTTGGTTGAATTTCTTGGTACCAATCTTGAAAAAATCAATAACGAACTTAGTAAATTATATATAAATCACCCTAAATCGAAGGTGATAACGGAAGATGTTATTGAACTGTATATTGGAATTAGTAAAGACTATAATATTTTTGAATTTCAAAAAGCACTAGCTAAAAAGAATGTTCTGAAGGTAAATCAGATTGCACACCATTTTGCATTAAATCCGAATGAAAATTCGATTTTCAAAACAATTCCCATGCTGTTTACATTTTTCAGCAAGGTATTACTCATGCACTCATTAACTGACAAATCTGAATCCTCAATCATGAGCAAAGCAAAGCTCACCCCATATAACAAGCAGGATTATTTCGACGCATATCGCAATTATAACGCAAAAAAAGTACAGGATATCATTGGCTGGCTTCGCGAATGCAATGTCCGGGCTTTAGGCATCGATAATTACTCTGCCGATCAGGGCGAACTGCTGAGAGAACTGGTTTTTAAGATTGTGCACTAAGGATAAAAATAAAATGTCCCCGTCGGCTTGCTTCGGCAAATGCTCAGCAGCCGCCGCTCAGGGTAAAATGGAAATAACTTAAAAGTTGTATGCTTTGAATATTAAAAAGGCGACTCCGCTTTGGAATCGCCTTTTTAATGTATTGAATGAAAACCTGTCTGCTGAAAGCTGGCGTTTAACCTGAAAATCAAAGTGTAATAGTAGTATCTGCTACTTTACTTTTTTATATTTCATTCCAATTTATAAAGTTTTCATTTTAAATAACCAGGTTGAAATTGTCCTGATTACCTGATATCAAACTCGTACGGCATCAATGCCTGAACACCTTCCATCCTGCTCATGCGACTGAGGTATTGAAAATAAGGATATGCTGCACCCAGTTCTTTTTTGAGATACACAGAGGTGTTGTCGCCTGAAAGAGTTTCAATTAGTTTTTCAAAGGTATCTTTCTGCTCAGGAAGCTCCATAGTGTTGTAATCCTTCAACTTTGCCAATTTTGCAGCTTCTTTAATAGCATCCGTTAGTCCACCAAATTCATCAACCAAACCGATACGTTTTGCATCCACTCCACTCCAGACTCTGCCCTGGCCAATACTGTCGATTTGTGCAACAGTCATTTTACGGCCTTCGGAAACATGTGTGATAAAAGTGGTATAAATATTTTCAATATCGTTGGTAATGATCTTCCTTTCGGCCTCATTCATAGGCCTTGTAATTGGAATGTAATCGGCATACGGATTGGTTTTTACTTCGTCGAAGGTAATTCCAAGGTTTTTGCTGAACATCTCCTTCATATTAGGAATAATTCCGAAAACTCCGATAGATCCAGTAATCGTGTTAGGATATGCAAAAATCTTATCAGCTGCACATGCAATGTAATAACCTCCTGATGCAGCAACATTTCCCATTGAGACAACTACCGGTTTTGCCTTTTTAGCGAGCAGCATTTCTCTCCATATTACATCCGATGCCAAGGCACTGCCACCGGGTGAATTTACCCTTAGCACAATGGCTTTAACATTTTCATCCAGGCGGGCCTTGCGAATAGCTTTTGAAATACCTTCCGAACCGATAGATTCTTCGTCCCCTTCGCCACTGATAATATTTCCGCTTGCATAAATTACCGCAATTTTATCATCCGATGATTTTTTATCCTCGCCAGGTGCTTTTGCATATTTACCTAGCTTCATTAATTTAATATCTTTAATTTTTTTTGCTCCAACCCTGTTTTTAAGTTCATCCAGCACTTCGTCCTTATACAGGAGTTTATCAACCATTTTAAGACTGACAGCATTTTGCGGCGACTGAATTTTATATTCATTGGCTATAGCATTCAGATCCTCAACCGGTATTTTACGGCTGCTTGATATGCCTTCAAGCATATGTTTCCACATGCCCGAAATAAAAGTAAGCGTTTGCACTTTGCTAGGCTCACTCATTTTATCAAGTGTGAAAGGCTCAACGGCACTTTTAAATTTACCATGGCGTATAACCTGTGCTTCCACATCAATTTTATCGAGTAAACCTTTGAAAAACATAACTTGCCCAACCATACCTTTAAACTCCATGGCTCCGGCCGGATTCATATAAATTTTATCAGATACCGATGCCAGATAGTATGATTTTTGGGTAAATGTTTCAGAATAGGAAACAATAAATTTGCCGGATTTCCGAAAGTCGATAAGTGCATTACGAATCTCCTCAATGGTTGCCTGTCCTGAAGGCACATCGGTAAGTTCCAGAAAAATCCCTTTGACTTTTGAGTCTGTTTCGGCTTTTTTCAAGGTACTGATTATATCATTCAAACCAAGTTGCGTTGAAATATCAGGCCTGGTAAAATTCATATTTGCAAACGGATTATCCGACGAACGGTCGCTGACAGGCTGATCAAGCGTAATCATCAGAATTGTTTTTTCAGGTACAACTACGGTTTCTTTTTCACCTACCGAAACAGCAGAAACGATAATACCTATTAAAATAATAAACATCAGAAATCCAGCCAACAGGAAGCCCAGCATGGATGCGAAAGTGAACTTAAAAAATTGTTTCATATTTATTTTGGATTAAGATTTAATTTGTAAGACGGGAATTTAAGCACGAAGTTACAACTTTTGAAGGAAAGTTATGCTTTGTATGAGTTAATGGAAAATAGAAAACAGAAAATGGTCTTTTTAAATTGCATTTAAGGCTAAAAAGGAGAATAATTAACGGAAAACAGATTTGGTTTAAAGTACGATCAGCTTTCAATAAAACAAAATTATCCAATATTTACAGTTACATAACCTTAATTGGGCAAAAACATTAACTATTTCACTGTACTTTAATCTATTTCCTGTTAAACTGCAAAAAGTATAAATTTTCGCAAGCTGAATAATGGTGCTAAAGACCTCATCGCAATGGTTATCAATATTCCCCGGCCTTGTTTCGGTAAGCTCACAAAACGGGGCCGGGGCTAATATTTTGCGGAAATTTATACCAACCGAGGTAAAACAATTTCCCTTTAACGAAAAAACATTGGCTGTTAAAAACTTCCTGTTGAAATATCAAGCGTATATAAAGTCAAATTGTACCTTTGGCCTTAAGAAAGTATGCATGACAGAGGTTTATTTTTCGTTGGGAAGCAATCAGGGCGATAGATTAAATTCATTAGTTAAAGCAACTGAACTAATTGATAATCTGATTGGTAAAGTTAAACAATATTCGCCTGTTGTTGAATCAGAGCCGTGGGGTTTCAATACTGAAACTACTTTCTATAATATGGTACTTGTTGTTGAAACGGAATATTCGCCTCACCAGGTTCTTACAAAAATACTTGATATTGAAAAATCATTAGGACGCATCAGGCATGGGAAAACCTATACAAACAGGATCATTGATATTGACATATTGTTTTACGGCGATAAACAGATTAATGATGACAAACTTATAATACCTCACCCTTTGTTGCAGGAGCGTAAATTTGTGTTACAACCACTTGTTGCTATTGCACCGAACCTGATTCATCCCGTATTTCATAGCTCTATGGCTGAATTGTTGCTCCAGCTGGGAGATGCATGTTTAATACCCGTAGTTGTTGATCAGGAAGAATTTGCCCGATTATTGAATCCTATAAATGCAAATTGAACTTATACAAATGATTATTCCATATAATTATATAGCTATTGAAGGCAATATCGGAGCCGGGAAAACAACCCTTGCAACACGAATGTCGCAACAATTCAATACCCGGCTTATACTTGAGCAGTTTGAAGATAATTCATTCCTGCCAAAATTTTATGAAGATCCTTCACGTTATGCTTTCCCTCTTGAATTATCTTTTCTGGCTGATCGTTTTCAACAACTCAAAAATCAGCTGGCTGTTCAGGATATGTTTCATCCGGTAACCATCGCAGATTATTTTATACTTAAATCACTGATTTTCGCAAAAAAGACACTAAACAGTGAAGAGTTCACATTGTATGAACGCCTTTTTTCAATTATCGAAAATGTACTGCCAAAGCCTGATTTACTGGTATATCTTTACCTTGATATCAGCAGGCTCCAATCCAATATCCGTATGCGTGGCCGTGTATATGAACAAAAAATTGAGGATGACTACCTGCAGCGAATACAGGAAGGCTATATCGATTATATTAAACAACAGCAAGGCTTAAGGGTGTTGTTGATCGATACCAATAAACTCGATTTTGTGGCGCGGCAGGAAGATTATGATCAACTTATCTCGATTATAATCAAGGATTATCCCATCGGAATTCACCGGATAACACTCTGAAAACTAATGATCAGTATTTTTAACTATAAGCAATTTGTTGATTAACTATTTATTGCGACCTTTACCATAATTAAATTCAACAAATGATATGAATTCAGTTCTAGGTATTGCTTTATTCCTCAGTATCACAATGGCTGTTGTGGTTTATGTGAATTTATTACGATCAAAACGTAAAACTTCAGAATTGCAGTCAACGTTAAAAACCTGTGTAGAAGAAAATGAACAACTGGTTGATGAGATAGAACGGGTTAAGGAAGAGTTACATCTGATCAGGTTAAAAGCAGGTGAATCCGACAGGCTTAAAGCAGCGTTTCTCTGCAATATGTCGCATGAATTGCGTACCCCTTTGCATGCCATAATGGGATTTGCCGGATTAATTGCAAATCCTTCGATGCCTGAAGATGATAAAGTCACGTATGCCAATATCATCAACAGAAATGTAGATTCACTGCTGGAAATTATTAGTGATATATTTGATATTTCCCAGTTCGAATCAGGTGTAACAGGAGTTGAAACTGAGCCGGTTAACGTAAACGATCTTCTGAATTCGCTTCAAACATGGATAAACCTTGAAAAATCAAATGTTGGAAAGGAAAATATCATCGTTAAAGTAAATAAGGCAAATAAAGACAGCGAATTTAGTATTCAAACTGACGGATACAAATTAAAAAGGGCATTGAGTCACCTGGTTTATAATGCTTTGAAATATTCAGATGAAGGATATATAGAAATAGGTTATAAGTTCAGTGAAAACAAAGTAATTGATTTTTATGTGAAGGATGACGGAATTGGTTTTTCGAATGATAAACTTGAAATTATGTTTTCGCAATTCCGCCAGGTTGATGAAACAGATACAAGGCAATATGGCGGTTTAGGCCTTGGGCTTACAGTAGCTCAGAAATTTGCGACTTTCCTCAATGGTAAGCTGTGGGCTGAAAGTGAGCCTGGAAACGGATCAACATTCTGGATTTCAATACCTATAAAATAAATTTTGGTTTTGTATAGCTGGTGACTCCTGAAATATTTTTTTTCAGAGACTATCCCTATTAAAAAATCAGGTTTTATTATCCTGTTTTTTCTGACTGAATTTCTTTTTACTGGTTTAAACAGATCATATACAGCACTTTTCAATATCTAATCCACACTTCCCTTACCTTATTTTCTAATTCTGATTCGTACATTGCACCTTTATTTCGATGTTAAATATTTGCTCAATAACAATACAGTCCAATTAACTTTCTGTTATTTTTTTTACTGATAGGCACTAAAGATCAGCGTCATATGTAATTACCGCAATCAGGGTGGCAATCAGCCTTCTTATGCTTTGATAAATTGTGAGTACCTTTGCCTGAGTTTAGAATTACCAGAAGCACTTAAATAAATTTGACAAATGACAGAACTACTTAGTGACCTTGAAAGGAAAAATATCCATCTTCCCGAAAATATAATCCAGCTACTTAAAGAATGTAAAAGCTTTACCGTTTTTTCAACTACAGATGAATTAGCCATTGCTGCGTTAGGAAACAGTGAGAACACGACTTTTGAGGTAACCTACGATATTCCGGGAAAAGGACTGATAACAGAAGCTATCATCCACAAAGTAAAAAACGGGGTTTCCGCAAATTTTACCGATCCGTATATGCGTCGCCGTGACCCGCAAACTATGGCGATTGCTGACAATAAACCCACTGACAAAGTACGGTTTGCTGATAAGTTCGGATACGATTTCACTATTTTGCAGAATGAAACATACCAATGGCTGAAAGAACAGGATTTAGCTGTTTTCTTTTATTTTGCCGGACGTGAAGGAATTGGAGCCGGAGGGGTGGCAATTGCGCCAAAGAATGCAGCATTTTTTGCACAGGCGTTAGCCATGCTTCAACAAATTATAAGTGTTCCGAATCTGCCTGAAAATTTCCTGATTGAAAGTGCTCTGCTTGTAGCACCCACCTTCAGGCATACACATTTTGCCGGCAAGCAGATTGTAGTTCACAACCGTACCGATAAGGTTCATGAAGTTTATTGTTATAACCTGTATCCCGGCCCGAGTGCTAAAAAAGGTCTTTATGGCGTATTGCTTGATAAAGGTGAGAAGGAAGGCTGGATTACTGCACATTGTTCCGCAGTTCAGGTTTCAAGTCCTTACGACAATATTACCACGTTTATGCACGAAGGCGCCAGTGGCGGCGGTAAAAGTGAACTTCTCGGGCATATTGTCCGCGACAGAACAGGACAGGTACTAATTGGTGAAAACATAATAACAGGTGAACAACGACTAATCTCGATTCCTTTGTTCTGCACATTTGCTCCTGTGGCTGATGATATGGCAATGTGTCATCCATCTATTCAGAAAGACAATGGAAAACTGGTGATACTCGATGGAGAAAACTCCTGGTTTATAAGGGTTGACAGCGTAAATGACTACGGGGATGATCCTTTCCTGGAAAAACTATCGATAAAAGTCAAGAAACCACTTTTATTCCTCAATATTGAAACCAAACCGGAATGTACCGCCCTGATCTGGGATCATATTGAAGATGCACCCGGAAAGAAATGTCCGAATCCACGTATTATTGTTCCGCGCGAAATTGTTCCGGATATTGTTAACGGACCCGTTTCGGTTGATGTAAGGAGTTTTGGCGTTCGCACGCCGCCATGTTCGTTAGAAGATCCATCGTACGGAATTATCGGGATGTTCCATATTTTACCTCCTGCCCTTGCCTGGTTGTGGCGGTTGGTTGCTCCCCGCGGCTATGCTAATCCCAGCATTATAAGTACCGGCAATATGGAAAGCGAAGGCGTTGGTTCCTATTGGCCTTTTGCCACCGGCGAACTGATTCCTCATGCCAATATGCTGCTGGAGCAAATTATTCAAACTCCGCGTACACGCTACACCCTTACTCCAAACCAGCATATCGGCGTCTGGAAAGTAGGGTTTAAACCTCAGCTGCTTATGCGTGAATACCTTACCCGGCGTGGAAATGCAAAATTACGCAACGATCAATACCAGCCTTCGCGCTCACCTTTGCTGGGTTACGAACTGAATTACCTTTCTATCGAGGGAGCGAAAATTCCGTCCCGATTCCTTAAAGTTTATAAACAACCGGAAGTCGGCATGGAAGGCTATGATAAAGGAGCAGAAATCCTTTTCGATTTTTTCAAAACTGAACTGGCAAAATACAATAAAGCACCCCTTTCCGAAACCGGTAAAAAGATTATTGAAGCCTGTCTTTCAAAAGCTACCGTTCAGGATTACCTGGATATTATCCCAATGGATTATCAGTATTCATTTCTGAAAGAGGGCGAAGTGCAGAGTGACTATTCGAATGGAATCTAACATTCAAAACGTATAAGTAGACGAATAAAATCTCCTTTTTCTGCCGAATTTCTGCATTAAATTAAAAAACCTCTGTAAAATAATGATTTGCAGGGGTTTTTCTTTTAAATTTATTGAAGTGGTCAGAGTAAACATAGTTTTGATGTAACTTTGCAAAAAAATCAATATGCCACGTATCGGGGAGTTATTTGGAGTAATATTTTACTTGTATTACAGTGATCATAAACCGGATCACATCCATACATTCTATCAGAAACATTAAGCATTGTTTACATTTGAAGGGAAATTACTGGCAGGGAAATTGCCTGAATCAAAAATGAAGATTGCCCGAAAATTCATAACCGATAATCAGGAATTGATTTTGAAAGCAAGTAAAAAATTTAAAGTATAATATGGCTGTATTTCCTCATATAGTTCAAATATTGGATGTTAGTCCCTATATGGTGACTTGCCTGT
>JFJP01037946.1_pt1 | contig 20919 bp, 12 predicted proteins | sample 431651 | NCBI WGS metagenome assembly JFJP01 (sample SAMN02602958, study PRJNA72255) | Microbial mat metagenome, whole genome shotgun sequencing project. | biome: fresh water; feature: sink hole; material: water; isolation source: purple microbial (photo- and chemosynthetic) mats found in...
AGTTTTGCCTTTATAAAAACCATCATGTCCTTTATCGATGATCCGTTTTAAAGTTTTGGCAAGGTCTGTTTGTTTCCACAGCTCACCTTCTTTATATGCAGAATCGTTGCTGACGAAATATTTTTTGCTGCTTGCAAATTTTTGAAAATCTCTCTTTCCCCAATTAAGATCTTCAGCAAGATCGGGGAGGAGAGGAAAACCTTTTGATGCAAGATCATACGCCGGAGTAATCACTTGTTTGCGATTCATTGTTCCGTATTTTTCCAAACCTGTTAACATTCCTGCAACAGCTCCCGGAACGCCAGCAGCCAAATGTCCAAGTGTACTTTTTTCAGAAATAAAATTTCCTGCACTATCCAGATACATATCACGAGTGGCTTTGCCCGGAGCTTTTTCACGATAATCGATTGCGAAACAACGCCCGTCGGCAAAACGGATGTTCATAAATCCACCCCCTCCGATATTTCCCGCAGCGGGATACGTTACAGCAAGGGCAAATCCGACTGCAACTGCTGCATCAACTGCATTACCCCCTTTTTTTAGAATTTCCATTCCTGCTTTTGATGCGAGAGGATCTGCAGATACGACCATGCCATGTTTTGCTCTCACCGGTTTGCGTGAAGCAGTGAACGAAACTTGTCCGAATACGAAAATTGCAATAAGAATTAGAGAGAAGAGTTTTTTCATGGAGAGTCCTAAAAAAAAAGCCCCGCCGAAATGCGACAGGGCTTTCTGTTAATCGTTATGAGTTTGCTAGAATGGAAGATCGTCATCTTTTGGAGCTTCGGAAACCATTGGAGAAGCTTCAGAAGCAGAACTGCCCCCATTGCTTTTTCCGCCGCCGCCGTCGAGCATGATCAATTGATCTGCAACGATTTCGGTGACGTATCGTTTAATCCCGTCTTTTTCATAATTGCGTGTTTGTAATTTCCCTTCGAGGTATACTTTTTTTCCTTTTTTAAGATATTCTCCGCAGATCTCTGCGAGTTTTCGCCAAGCAACAATATTGTGCCATTCGGTTTTTTCTTGTTGATTACCTTCCTGGTCTTTCCAGCTTTCACTTGTTGCGATGGAGAATGTTGCTACTGCAACGCCGCTAGGCGTGTATTTCAATTCGGGGTCTTTACCCAAATTACCGATCAATTGAACCTTGTTTAAACTACGTGACATAAGACCTCCTTAGTATAGATAGTGAATTGTCCGAGCAACATACAACAATTGGAAAATATTGTCAAGTCTTCAAGGAACTTCTTTTGATAATCGGCTCGTTTTTTTGTATTTTTCATAATAATTTTATCTGTCTACTGAATCTAAAAAAATATGTCACTTACTGAACGTTCAGATTTTATCCGGGAAATTATCACCGAAGATCTTAAGACCAATAAATTCAACGGTCGCATTCACACACGCTTTCCACCTGAACCCAACGGGTATCTTCATATTGGACATGCAAAATCTATCTGCTTGAACAATGGAATCGCAAGAGATTTTAACGGAAAGTTCAATCTTCGATTCGATGATACAAATCCATCAAAAGAAGAACAAGAATATGTGGACTCGATCATCGAAGATGTGAAATGGCTTGGAGGAAATTTTGAAGATCGACTGTATTACGCATCCGATTATTTTGATGCAATGTACGGGTATGCGGTTTCGTTGATCGAAAAAGGAAAAGCGTATGTCTGTGATCTGAACGCAGATGAAATGCGGTTATCCCGCGGTACACTTACTGAGCCGGGGAAAGATAGTCCATACAGGAATAGAAGTATCGAAGAAAATCTTGAACTTTTTGAACGGATGAAAAAAGGAGAATTCCCAAACGGTTCAAAAACACTTCGTGCAAAGATCGATATGGCGTCGCCGAACATCAATCTGCGCGATCCGGTAATGTATCGGATCGTACACGATGACCATCATCGTCAAGGAAGTCAATGGTGCATTTATCCTACATACGACTGGGCACATGGTATTGAAGATTCAATGGAAGAGATAACGCATTCAATCTGCACTCTCGAATTTGAAAATCACCGCCCGTTGTACGATTGGTATTTGAATGAGTTGGGAATATATCATCCGCAGCAGATCGAATTTGCACGATTGAATATTACCTATACGGTTCTCAGCAAACGAAAACTTTTAAAGCTTGTCGAAGAAAAGTATGTATCCGGGTGGGATGATCCGCGGATGCCGACCATAACTGGTTTTCGCAGAAGAGGTTATACGTCCGAGTCGATCATAAATTTTTGCGACATGATCGGAGTTGCAAAACGAGACAGCACTATTGATGTTGCGTTGCTTGAGTTTAGTATTCGTGAAGATCTGAACAAACGCGCTCGCCGAGCGATGGCGGTTCTTAACCCTATAAAAATCGTGATAACAAATTATCCTGTAGGAACAACGGAACTGTTATCCGCCGTCAATAATCCTGAAGACGAATCCGCAGGAACGCGGATGATTCCGTTCGGCAGAGAATTATATATTGACCAGGAAGATTTCCGTGAAGTTCCGCCGCCAAAATATTATCGTTTATCACCCGGAACAGAAGTGCGATTGCGATACGCATACATTATAAAATGTGAAAGTATCATAAAAGATGAAAAAGGAAATATCATCGAGATCCATTGCACATACGATCCGGAGACAAAAAGCGGCCTGCCGGGTGCAAGCAGAAAGGTGAAAGCAACAATCCATTGGGTTGAGGCGACCAACGCAGTGAATGCAGAAGTGCGATTGTATGATCGTCTATTCTTAAAAGAGAATCCTGATGATGCGGGAGAAGGGAAGGATTTTCTTTCAAATCTGAATCCTGATTCGTTACAGATATTACATCAGTGTAAAGTTGAACCGATCCTCGGTTCGGCAAAACCATCCGAACAATTTCAATTTGAACGTGTCGGGTATTTCTGTGCGGATATAAAAGAGAGTAAACCGGGTATGCCTGTGTTCAACAGAATTGTTACTTTAAAAGATGCTTGGGCAAGAATTGAACAACACTCAAAAAAACAGTAAATGCATCAACTGGGTTGCTAACCTTGCTAATAGTTCGAGAATTTTTTTTTTTACTTTTCGAAAACATTCCTTTTGAACGATGAGATGCAATGATACAGATCGGTGACCTTCTTTCGGATTGCTTTTTACGATAGACAACAAACAGAGCCACAATTTTCCGTTATAGTAAGACAGCAAAAACTTCTGAACCGTAGTACAACAGCATTTAAGAAGTAAAAAAGGTAACGGATCGGTCAATTAGGATATTTTTGTCTCGTTTTTTCTCGTTCTAATCATTAGAACATCGGTTACATCGTTTTCGGTCTTGCTTCTCAATGACTTGCTTCATAACTTTGTTTCATTGCAAAAATTCAATTAAATTCGGTGAAAACAGATGGCAAAAAAAGTATTGTTAGCTGAAGATGATGAAGATAATCGCGACTTAATCGTATTTATGGTAAAACGGAGCGGGCTTGATATTCAATTGTTACAGGCGGAGAACGGTCAAGAAGCAGTATCATTAGCTGAACAGCACATTCCAGATCTTATTCTCATGGATATGCAAATGCCAGTAATGGATGGATTTACGGCAGTAAAGATCATCAAGGCAACACCGGCGATCCAGCATATTCCGATCATCGCTTTTACAGCACAGGCCAGAGTTGAAGACAAAGTTTTGACAAAATCGATTGGCTGCATAGAGCATTACACTAAACCGATGGATCCAGACGAGCTAACTCGGTTGATCCGGAAATACGTTAATATTTAAGCAGGAATTATGTTCCGTAAGAAAGTTTATTTTAAGGTTTTGGGATATTTTGGGTTCTTACTCATTGTTCTGCTTGCTATGACATGGATCGTTACCAGCAGACAGTTGAGAATTGAAAACGAATATAGATCTTCAAGCTCTGAAGTGCAGTTTCTCAATCGGCTGGAAGAACTCCGGGCTAACCTTGTTGATATCCCCGAATATCTTGATCAATACTCTAAGTCTAGACATCCTCAATACAAAGATCTGTTTCTCAATGGTCTAAAAATTTTCCCCCTGTTAATTGATGACATAAAAAACAGTGCTGTAGATTCTCTCGTGACGAATGATCTCGACCAGGTGGAGTCGTTATTCTTTGAATGGACAACATATATCGGAGAAGTGCGGATAAAAGTCATTGATGGACATATCGGAAAAGATTCCATTGCATTAATGACTTCAGATCTTGACAAATTGGAGACCGAGAAAAATTATCTTTCGCAAGCGCGGCTGATAACAGCAACCATCTATGAAAAAATTCTGTTCTCTCAATCTCAAAGGATTGATTATGCCAGGAAACTTGGAAGTGAACTTACGCGGTTCATTATTTACATCAACATTCTCTTTGCCTTCTTTGCCATTGCATTAGGATTCGTGTTAAGTCGTTCAATTACCCAGCCTCTTGATCAACTGCGCGAAGGTGCACGCAACATTATGGAATCAAAATTCGTCACGCTTGATTTCCAGCGGGTCGATGAATTTGGCCAGCTTGCCGGTGAATTCAACAACATGTCAAATATGTTGAACGAGAATTATACCCGCGTTAAAGGATATTCCGATATGATGACAACGCTGAACCGAAACAATACATTCAGTGGTGTCGTTACGGAAAGTCTGGATCTGCTGTGCCAGCAAACCCGCTCAGGAACAGGTGCTCTCTATATTTACCATAAGGATATCAATAAACTTTCCGCCGCCGGAAAATTTGCAATGAGCAATGATGACCGATCGCAGAACTCGTTTGCCATTGGCGAGGGCGTAGTGGGTGAATGTGCTCGATTAAAAAAATCACTGGAAATTTCGGACGCTACGTTGAATTCAAATTTCCCCATCGATACCGGAATACATACATCCGTTCCGGCATACACATATGCATTCCCGATTTTATTCCAGGAAAATCTGATCGGCGTACTGGTCCTCGGTTCAATGCAGCAATTTACCAGATTAACCCGCGATCTGCTCGAGAGTTCTCTCCCTCAAATTGGTGTTGCAATAACGAACGTGCAAAATTACGAAGCAACCCAGGAACTTTCACGCGAGATTTCAAAGAAGCACGATGAGTTGAACACAAAGACACAGGAATTGGAAAAAGCATACCGCGTTAAATCCGATTTTCTTTCCAACATGTCGCATGAGCTTCGCACCCCGTTAAATTCCATTATTGGATTTTCGTCGATCTTACTGAGCGATAACGGCGATCCGTTGACGGACGACCAGCGCAAAGCAATGGGAAAAGTGCTGAAGAATGGAAAACATTTGCTGCAGTTGATCAATGATATTCTTGATTTTTCAAAGATCGAATCCGGCAGGATGCATGTGAGCATTGAAACAGAATCGGTTGAAGAAGTAGTGAACGGTGCTGTGATGACGGCGGAATCGCTGATCAGACAGAAGAATATCAAGTTGAACACCGAACTTGGAGCGGATCTGCCGATGATCAGTTCCGATATGCTGAAGATAAAACAGATTCTTGTGAACCTCTTGAGCAATGCCGCGAAATTTACCGACGAGAATGGTACAATCATTATCAGCGCACGATTTGAAGCGCCGATGGTGAAAATTTCTGTTATCGATTCCGGAATTGGGATCGAAGCAAAAAATCTTGCAAGGGTTTTTGAAGAGTTCTCTCAGATCGACAGCAGTCATTCAAGAAAGTATCAGGGAACAGGTCTTGGTCTTCCGATTGCCCGCCGGCTTGCACAATTGCTCGGCGGAGATCTTACTGTTGAAAGCATGGTCGGACGAGGTTCTACATTTACACTGTCGATTCCGCCGATCTATAAGAGCAATGATAATACCGATGTTGTAAATCAACCGGCTCCGCCGCCGCCAAAACCAATCGAATTGCCAGTCGTGCAGTCGATCAAACAACTTGAAATTCCATTTATAAAAAGCGGTGAGATGCGTGTGCTGTGTATTGACGATGAACCCGATGTGATCGAGATTCTCCGTAACTATCTCGTTCCGGAAGGGTTTACGGTCTTTGGTGCAAACTCCGGCGATGATGGAATTAAACTTGCAGAACAGTTACAGCCGTCGGTCATTACGCTTGATATTATGATGCCGAAAAAAGATGGATGGCAGGTGCTGCGTGAATTGAAAGCAAATCCGCTGACGCAAAATATTCCGGTGCTCATCCATTCTATGGTGGACAATATTCCGTTGGCATACTCACTTGGTGCAATTGATTATCTGCCGAAACCAGCCGATGTAACGCTCGTATTAAAAATGGTACGAAAAGCAGCGTCAATTGATGACAAATATATTTTGGTCGTGGATGACGACGATGATTTTCGTTCGTTGATGGTAAAAGTTTTGAAAGACGGAGGATTTTCCGTTCAAACTGCAAACAATGGACAGGTTGCGTTGTCGAAAATTGAGAGCGGGAAACCATCATTGATTTTGTTGGACTTGAGCATGCCGGTGATGGATGGATTTGAAATGCTGCGACGATTGAAACAATCCGAACAGCTTCGTTCAATTCCGGTGATCATTCTAACGGGTATCGATCTGACAGAAACACAAATTTCAGAGATCGATAAACTGACCATTGACCTGATACAAAAACGCGATTATTCATCCGATACACTTGCAACTGCAATCAGACAGGCAATTAATTCTGCATCGTAAGAAAGAGTCATTATGATTGAAAACGACGAAACAATTCCGGAGATACCAAAAGTCCTTTTTGTTGACGACACTGAAGACAATCTTGATCTTTTGGAGTTCGCATTAAAGAAAAAACCGATCAAGATGTTCCGCGCATCGAGCGGGAAGGAATGTTTGGTTGTTGCCGAAGAGCAGCATCCGGATATGATCGTTCTGGACATTCAGATGCCGGAGATGGATGGTTTTGAAACCCTGCGCCGCCTTCGTGCAAATCCTGAAACGGCAAGAATTCCTGTGATTTTTTTAACGGCGATCAAACGTGATCCTCAAAGTATCGCTGAAGGAATATTGCTTGGAGCGGAAGAATATTTAACGAAGCCGATCGATCTTGAAGAATTATTTGCACGCGTTCGTTCTATCTATAGAGTAATGGCGATGCAGCGTGAACTTGAACAGGTAAAATCGCAGTTTATGGCGATGCTTGTTCACGATCTGCGCACTCCGTTAACGATCATTATCAGCAGTATTGATTATATCCTTCGTCATTATGGCGAGGAAAAACCGCTTGACACGGACAGTATAAAATTAATGCAAACCGTCCTTGCATCGACGCGCGGAATGTCATTTCTGGTGAACGACCTGCTCGATCTTTCCAAATATCAGGCCGGACAGATACCATTGACCAAACAGACGATCACCATTCACGAATTGATCGAAGAATCGCTGCAGCCGTTCTTGCTGCAATTCAAACAGAGAAATATCAATCTTATTACCGATGTGAGTGTCGATTTACCCCGGCTTGATGCAGACTCGGGAAAGATTGTTCAACTGATGACCAATCTCCTTTCCAATGCGGTCAAGTTCACTTCGGACAATGGAACTGTGGAGATCAAAGTTGAGCAAGAGGCATCAGTAGATCAAAAACAACAGTTTATTAAGGTAACGGTAAGCGATACCGGCATTGGCGTAAAACCGGAGGAGATTCCCTTATTGTTTGAGCAGTATCGTCAGGTCTCATCATCAAGAAAGATAAAAGAAAAAGGGACCGGACTTGGACTTGCAATCTGTAAATTAATAGTTCAGGCACACGGCGGAACGATTGGTGTAACGAGCGAATTGAACAAAGGAACATCGTTCACGTTCACGCTTCCGGCACAGATGGAAAATTGACCGGTGAAACAGACGTTTAATAAAAAACCTTGCGGAGATAATATTCTGCAAGGTTTTTTGTTTTAAAAATAATTTTTTCCCGCAACATATATTTTTCCTCCGGACTTATTTCTCCGATTTAGTTGTATTACATTTTTACTAAATTTTTTTTCTAAAAACCTTCAAAATTTCTTCAAAAAGACGATATTCAAAATAAAGTTAAAATATTTTTATTTTTTTTCGTTCCGATTTTTGATTTTTACGGATATATATATGCAGAAGGGGGAACTGTTTGAAAATGGAGGTTCACATATTTATCTGCATGCGACAGGCTATCGTGATTGCAGAATTAACAAACAGGCGATATATTGATGTGACTATTGACAGGAATATCGTATGATAAAACCAACTATTGTATTTTTTCTATTGCTGTCTTCGATCTCTTTTTTACAGATGAATTGCAAAAAGGAACCGCCCGTTGTACCGCCTGACCCACCAATATATGTATCAACGATTGGATTAACAGCAGACGAAATTGGATTAAGTGAAGTGTGGCTTAAAATTAAAACAACAGACACACTTCAACCAAGAACAATACAACTAACCAGAAATTCTTTACCGCTCTTTATGTTTACTCTTGCCGCACAAGAGACAACAATTGTTGATACCGCAGCATTGCCGCAGAGAAATTATTCTTATAGGGTATTACGGATTGAGAACAATAAAGCTAAAGATTCTAGCAAAGCATTAGAGATTAAAACAATGGATACAACAAGCCACGATTTTATCTGGACGCTTGAAACCATTGGTTACCAAAACAGCATTATACGTGATGTAGCAATAGTTAATGATACACTTGTGTATGCCGTTGGAAAATTTTATGAAAAAGATACTTCGACTAATACACAAACACCATTTAATGTTGCTCAATGGAATGGAAAAATGTGGAAATTGCTAAGAGTGATGGTAGAACACCAACAAATTCCGCCAACACCACCGCATTATTATTTTCCTGATGAAATTTATGGAATTCATGTCTTTGCACCCGATGAAATATGGTTTGCAACAAGTATAGAGTTTATTCGTTGGGACGGTATCGGTGAAAAAGGAAAAGAATACATTTATATGCGTAACACACCAGTGCAAACTTTATGGGGAACAAGCCCTAATAATATTTTTGGTGCAGGCGGAGGTGGAGTGTTCGTACATTACAACGGAACATCTTGGACTAAACTTGACAGTTTAACCAATACAACGATGACCGATATTTATGGAACAGAAGATGGGAAAGAAGTATGGGTTACAGGTTGGGATTCTAATGGGAAGTGTGCCGTCTTGAGATATAGAAATAATGTCGTGCAAAAATTATATGAATGGAACATGCATAAGCCAGATGATTTTTTGAAAGAATATATTCGCTCACTCTGGATTTACAAGCAAAAAGTTTATCTACCAAGTTCGAGCACGTTTATCTACTCTTATTCTTTAAAAACAGATAAGTCATCTATCGAAAAATTCCAAATTCAATATTTCCCTTATTCTATACGAGGCTCAAATGAAAACAATATTGTTATCGCGTGTGAGTTTGGAGTGATGTATCATTTTAATGGTTCAACGTGGAGGTTAATCGATCAATTGGCTAACCAAGATCAAAGTCCTTACGGAGGTGTTGCTGTTTCTAAAAATTTAGTAGTTGTTGGCGGTGCCAGATATTACGGAATATTTAAATCGGGGTTTGTGTTGATGGGAAAAAAATAATTAATTCATGGGAGGAATCATGAAAACATTAGTCCGCTGTGTTATATTTTTTGGCTGTATTTTTCCAACGATAGATTTAATAGCTCAACAAATAGATTGTGGAACAAAAGCTTCACCAACTATTACAAAGACTCAAGCAGCGCCGTATGGCGATCCGTCAAATTTAGTGATGCCTACTACAGTTAAAACAATACATCTTGCAATTCATGTGGTTCGAACTTCGACTCAGCCAGGAATTTCTTTGCAAAATATAGATTTGTCATTATCTCAATTGAATACTGCATATTCCAATTCCTTTCTTAGGTTTATTAAATTTTCTATAGATTATATAGAGAGCGATACTTATTATCAAATCGAAGATTCAAATGAATTACTGCAGCTTTTTGGTATTTATAATAATCCAAATGCAATAAATGTTTATTTTATAGGTGGGACAAGTGAGAACTGGGCAGGAAATGCACTTACGATTCCAAGCTATTCAGTTGCAATCGTTAATGATTATGCAACAATCTGGAATGTTCTTGCACATGAAATTGGACATTGTTTTAATTTGTATCATCCACATGAAACAATATTTGGTTATGAAAAGGTAACTCGAATAGTAGGTGATGATGGTTCATGTCCTCCAAATTGTACAGAAGCGGGTGATTTATTATGTGATACGCCTGCTGATCCAAACCTAATTGATAAAGTTAATTCAAATTGTGAATACGATCCACCTTATCCTCCGTCGCCCCCACGCGATGAGTGTAATCAGTTTTACGTGCCAGACACCCGAAATATAATGGCTTATGTAAAAGAATGTGGGGAACATTTTTCCAACCAACAAATTGGAAGAATGCATGAGGCTATTGAAAATAGAATGTCAAATTTATTAACGGGAACCTCAATTACTTTTCAAAATAAAATCGGCACTTCTGTAATTTCAGGTACTTCATTAGGAGTGAACAACATTATTGTTAATTCAAATGAAACTGTTAAACTATTCTCGGGAACGACCTATTCAGTTAAAACAAACCATGAACGATTACAAGGAAATAATAAAAACAATAATTGGGACGAATCTTTAAATCAATTTCGATTAAAAGAAAACTATCCTGTAGGAACTGTGCCAACAACACGAAGAGCAAACTTCGTTGGGGTCACACCGGTTACCCTCTCAACATTGATAGATGGATTTGCTAAATCAATAAGCATTCGTGATCCATGGTATGTTGCAGATGCAAATGGTTCGCAGCCGAATAGTTTTTTTGCTTACCAGACACCCGTTAAGCCTCCAGGAATTTATAATGCAACCGCCAGTGACAGCGGAGTATTTTTAGGAATCGATTATGATTACCCCGTAAACCCTTTTTATGAAATTGAAGCACCAACTTCAATCGATGGAAAATCAACGTATATGTTATCGAATTGGTCGATAACCCAAGGTTCTGCGTTATTTGAAACGCCAAGCATGCATCGAACGAAAATTCGATTTGATCAGAGTAATACTTCGGTTACCTCAAATCTCAAAGGACAACTAATGTCCAACTACAATTACAACTTTACAAATTCTGGACAACGAAAGATTGTGCGGACAAGCGATGGAACACTCCATATTTTTTATCAATCGTTAGATAAGATTTGGTATGAACGAAGCACAAACGGAGGAACAACGTGGCAAACAACTACTTCGCTTACCTCAAGCAATGGAAAATTACCTGCGGCGTGTGTTTACGGAAATAATATTATTCTTGTGTATCAAGAAAATAACGGAGGCAATGCTCAAATTCGGGTAAAGAACTATCTTTATAGCGGCGGAAATTTAACAGAGCAAGCAACGGCAATAATTGCAACAAGTGTTGCAAATACTTATCCAACCAATCCAACCGTGAGCAGCACAAGTGGAGGTTTGCTTGCGGTTGTTTGGCAAGAAAATAGAATCTATTACAAAACGTACAATGTTACTTCATCAACATTAACTGCTTATTCCGGTGCAGGAAACAGCGGTTATTTTGGAAATTCAAATTCAGTTACTCCTGCAGTAGTAGCCAGCGGTCCTGCGGGCCAATCCGGTATAACAAATCTTTTTCACATTGCGTACGAGCAAAAAGCAGCCACATATTCAAATGTGATGTATAAACAGTTGTTGGTGCAAACCGGTGGAATTACTTCCGGCACGCTGTCTATTCTGTCAACCGGCAGTGGATACACATGGAATTATCTTCCCTCGATCATTGTCTTAAATGATGATATAGCTCGGTTAAGTTGGAATGGTCAACGTTTAAATCCATATGATCCTGATATACAAGAAAATGTATCTATCTTTAAGGCTGCTGATTATTATTACTTCTGGAGTTTTGGAAATCTTGTAACAAGCACACAGTTAAATCGTTCAAATGTCGGTTATCTTATTGCTTGGAGTCAAGCAGGAACAACAATTTACAATAAAGACAATACCATATTAAATTCTCCTACAATTCGCACAATGAGCAATGTTAGCGGAGGAACAGTTCAAGTTTCGGAAGGACTTTCTTCAAATTCATTTTATGTGGCAGGTTTGAATATCAATCAAACACCATATCGCTTCTCAGTAGGACTGGCTCAGTACGGTTTCGCGAAATCTCAAAGCAACGGAATTGCAAACGGGAGAACAGGGGTGATCGCTCAAGATGATGCGCAGTTTTATTTCGTTCTTGGCGATGTAATGGTAAACGGAGAACCAATTGCGTTTGTTGAATTTCCGGATACGATTTCTGTCTTTAATGCGGCAAACCTGAATAACGTTCTTACGACAAAACCATTTGCAATTTCCAATTCATCTCAATTGTTCTTTAGCGTACAATATGGAACAACAGATTCGACTTCGGCAATAAATCTTTTAGGTTCAAATGGTTCAGTGTCATACTTGGTAGAATTAATCGATGCACAAACAAAAGAAGTAATTGGTTCGTATGATAATATTGTTTTTAATGCCTTAAATCCGACACAATATGATAATCTTGGATATCAGGTTAATGTTGATGGTATTGGAAACAGAACCGTTCAACTCCGTCTAGTGGTTTCTCACAATGGACTTGATCCTGTCTATAATGTAACAGACAGACAATCAACAGAAGCGACAATATTAGGGAAACAAGAACGTAAAGCAGAAAAAATATCATATAGAGGTACGTTGGGTGCAAATGAATTTGGATTGATTCAAAATTTTCCAAATCCTTTCAACCCATCGACTACGATCAGTTACACATTACCGAAAGCAGAATATGTGATGTTGAAAGTATATGATGTTCTAGGGAAAGAGGTAGCTACATTGGTCAATAGTTACAAAGAATCCGGACGGTTCTCTGTAGAATTTGATGCTTCAAATCTTTCCAGCGGCATCTATATTTATAAACTAACATCAGATACATTCAGCGAGGTAAAGAAGATGATGTTAGTAAAATAAAAATTAGTGTGTTATGTAATTATAAAATCAAAGGCGGGCGAAAGTCCGCTTTTTTTATTTATTGTAATTTGCGCGCGCGTTCATAATTTATTTTTTTCTCATTAAACAAAAAACTAACAAAGTGTATCGTGCATCACTTCTACAGCTACTCCAATAAATCGCGTGATAATTTCGAAAAAAATATTTAGCCATCTCAATTCCCACATATGACCGAAACAAAAAGTTCTTCGTAGTAGTGAACATTCCGATTGGCAAAACATTAATATAAGACCATTTATTACAAGGTACGATAGTTGCACTATTATCATTCTCAGGAAGATATGATCTGAGAATATTTATTTACCGTGAGATTAAAATGTTTTAATATTGTTTCAAGTTGGAATTGCGAAAAAAGTAATAAGATTTAATAACGAGACGAGATAACCACATCATTAACATTTAGTTTAAAGACTATGAAAAAAACAACTGTAATATTTTTTGTAATAATGTCATCAATCTCTTTTTTGCAGATGAATTGCAAAGATGAACCACCGATAATTATTGTACCACCAACACCGACCAACTGCGATTACCCTGTAGGTAACCGTAATTTTACATGGCGATTAGATACAATTGCTTGGTGGCCTTCTTTTCTTGGTGGTCTTCATGCGTTCTCCGATTCCGATGCTTGGGTAATGGGAGATATGCATGGACCCGTTATTAATGGACAGAACACCAGCTACGTAGGTTTACACTGGAATGGAAAAACATGGAATGAAAAAATTGACTTTCTCGACATTTTGATGAAAGCCAATGACGTTACAGGAGATAGTCATTTTATGGCGGGGGTTGGTTGGCGCGGTATGCCTGAAGGTATATTGGCAGCGATAACAGAGTTTGATAATAGTACCAAAAAATGGAAAACTCAACAATTTCAAACACAAGGAGAATTGCGCAGCGTATGGACTGACGGCAAAGGATATTTTATTGCCGTTGGAGATAATGGAATTGTATATACAAAAGATGGTTACACGGCTGAGTGGGTTTATCAAAAAACTCCGACAGAATTTAATTTCACAAGGGTCACAGGTATTTCAAAAACAGAAGTGTACGCGAGAGCAGTTAAATCGTTGCCGACTGGACAGTATTTTCAACAAATATGGAAATACATTGACACTAATTGGATCAAATTGATGGATAATGAAAACGCAACAGGAATGCCAATTCAAATTCCAGAAGCTGGTGCCGATATTTATGATGTTGCTGTATATCGTTGCCCAATTACAGATTCACTCTATCTGTATGTTGTAGGAAGTGGAATATTTGAATTTACAACAAAAGGGAATTCAATTGCATTCGTAAAGAGAGAAATAGCTTCATTCAGGAAACCTATTGGTTATATCGCCCTTTTTTCACCCGGTGATTATTGGATTTCTAGTATTGGATATTTCCTATATCATTCAAATGGTTCAGATATGCCACTTGTTCAACCTATTCCAGCATTCCAATTAGGAAAAGACTGGGGTGCATTTCGTCCTATTAAAAAAAGTAGTTCTGGAAAAATTTGGTTGGTTCTCGAAATGGATTCACAGGTGTATGCAGTAATACAAGGGATACCGTAATAAACACCCTTCATACAGCGTCAACTGTATGAAGGGGTATATCACAAACAACAAAGAGCGCTGTAGTGAACATGCAATTTCCCCTTTATAGGGAAAATCTACGTCTTTTTTTGTTTGCTTGAAAAACAGTGCAAATCGTAGCAAGGAGTCCATAAATGAACAGTAGTTAAAATATAACAAAATTTGCCACTTAATCATTATAACAATTTTTAATACAAGGAGAGTTCAAATGAAAAAATTAAAATTCAAATCTTTTTTACGAATATGTATCTTTTTCTGCATAGGAACATCAATAATGTCAGCACAATTCTATAAACAATCACGAACAGAAGCTACAAATGAAACTGCTACAAACCATAACATTTCTACTCTAATTGAGGTAACACAAACATCAATGAACAGATACTTACAAACACAATATAATGCGGTAGGTTTTCCCAGAGAAATAATAGTTAGCGGCACAAGCTACAAAATCTACCTTGCTTTGCCGGAAGTAAACCTTGCTGCCGGAAGTGCAAAATTGCAAATGGAATTTGATGTAAAAGATGGGAGTAATCTTTTGTACCATTTTGTTATTCAGCCATCACTCAATATCGACACTGGCCAAATTCGGTTAACACAAATTCAAGCGTTTCTCACTAATCTTCAAGCAACACTTGATGCTGTAACGCCTATTCTTCCTTCATGGGTTGAAACAAATATTATTTCAAACTTCAATACTCGCGGATGGATTGCATATCCTTCCAAACTTATTAATCAGATTAACACTACGCTATTTGCTCAACAAAGCATACGGTTTATTGATGCAACGCTTCAAACTCAAATAATTCCAAATACTCTACAATTTGTGATTACAGTTTCCTTAAGTTCATCTAAACCAGTTTTTTGGGTATCAATGGATGGTGATGGGGGGAACCTCGATGATTTTATCTACTTCAAAACAAACCTTGATGTAAAAGTAAAAGAAGTAATCATTGTTCCGCTTGGTGGAAGTAATGTGATCTATCACGGCTATCCCGATGTTACTTCACCAAAGAGTCTATCTTCACAACAATACTTAACTATCAATATGGGGAACATTGGTGTTGGCACTGGAAGTAATTGTATCGTTAAAGCAAGATTTCAACACGATAATACATGGTACGTTCGAGAATACCCGCTAGTTCCGGTTAATAGCACCAGTTGGTATGGTGCAACAAAATTGATTAACAACTAATTGAAAGAAAAAAAGATGAAAACTAAAAAATTGTTTTTACACAGGCCATATTTCATTGCTCTAAGTTTTATTCTTATTTTATTCTCTAATGCTCTTTTTTCACAGCAAGATATCCGTGTTAAAATCACAGACACAGATATAAACCAATTGCTGCTTGCTGCAACCAATTCACGTTCAATAAATTTTGGAGACTATAAAACGACGTTTGCTACGAAAGGTTACTTTCTAAACCTTGACGGAGCAACAATTCATTTTATTGTTGATAAAAAAGCAACAATTAGTGCGTCGGCTACATTTGTTGAAGTTTTGCAAGATTGGCTTCCTGGTAACGAACAACAACCGATACATGGAAGTGTTACAATAACCGGCGATATTATTTTACGGCAGATGGAATTAGGTTACAAATTATTTTTTAAGGCGACATCTGTAAATCTTAGTGCCTTTGGTATCAGTCTTAGTGAAAGCCAGTTTGCAAGTAAAATGCCGGAAGTTGAACTGAACTCGGGAACAAAAATATTACCCGACGCTATTACTTCTTCTTTTATAAACGCTATCCCAACATTTACTACAAATGAAGGTGAAGCCATTTTTTATTATACATTTTCCGGACCGCGACAGATTAAGGTGTATAATGATGTAAATCAAAAGGATGACGTTGGTTTTATTGAAGAAGTTGTAAGCGGAACCCCATCTTCATTTCAATCTCCTAAAACATTTTGGTGGGGAGTAACAGAAACTCATCAACTTCAAACACCTCAGCAATACCTTACAGAAACAAACGGAATGAATAAATACAAGAATTGGTTCAAAGGAGAAGAGACTGCACCACAAAGTGATATTGGACCTCGAAGAATTCAAATAACAGTTGATGGTGATTTAAGATATAAAGCAAAATTTCCTCAAGCCCAGCATGTGCAACTCTCCAATCTGTTGGAAGGAAGTTACAGCGGTGGTACGGTTTCTTATACAATTGATGGAAATACAACAACCGGAGTAACATTTGATGATTATGACTACAAAGATTTTACCAGAATCATTAACTCCACCGTCTCAAACGGTACGCTTGGTGTTAACTGGAACTTTATGAATTGGAGCGATGGTGTAAGTTCTCAATCTCGCGGTTTGGTTGTTACCAGCAATATAAATCTTGTTGGAAATTACAAAGCGATCCAAGCAACCAACAATGCACTTGCTATTAAAAGCAACGGTCAAAGAAAAATTATTCGTAAAGTGAACGGAGACATGTATAGCGCTTACGAATCAATGGGAGAAATATGGTTAGAGCGGAAAGTAAGCGGAGGGAGCGATTGGGCACTACAATATGTAAGTAATTTGTCATCAACAGAAGCAAGCAATCCGTCGGCTGCCATCTATGGTGATAAGTTATTACTGGTTTATCAGCAAAAGAATGGAAACAATAATACTGATCTTAAATTGAGTATCATTGATGAAAACGAAACTGTAACAATAGTTGACATTTCTTTAGACATTCCAACATATTCCAATAATTGCTCTCCGGTTGTTGCATCTACACAGAACGGTAAAATATTAATTGTGTGGAAACAAGGAAGTGCCGGATTATTTTATCGATTTGGACAATACGAAAATGGGGTTTTTGTCTGGAAAATAAATACGGTACAACTTACAGACGATGCCGGTGTGGCTGCCAATGCAATCAATCCAACACTTGCTGCTGAAAATACTACTTTTTATCCTTATGATGGCTTCTATCATTTTCATTTAGCATTTCAAAGCGGCTCACATATCTACTATCGCCAACTACAACAACGTGTTAATGGAAATTTTGAAGCTCTTGGAACATCAACAAATGTTTCTTCCACAAGCGGTTATTCATCAAACTATCAGCCTTCAATAATTTCGTTTGATGACGGTGCTCGTTTGGCGTGGTATGGAAGACGATGGGAACCTTCGGAAGAAGGTTTGGCAAAATCTGCAATCGAAGAAGGTGAATGGATTTATAATACTATATTGACCGATCCATCAAATCCTACATATTTTTGGTCGTGGGGAAATAATGTTGGAAGCGTAAGTTTTAATAAATACACGGTTGGAACCGACGATCAGAATTATGTTATCGGTTGGACGGAAAACAATGGTGCATCAGCAAAATATATGAGAAGCATTAGTTTTAGCGAGATTAATACATTCGTTCAGCCATCGGGAACAGCTATCACCGGCAGTAAAGATATACAGGTAACTAATGGAGAATCATTTGGAACGATGTACGGATATTTCCTTACCGAAGGAAGTCCAAATAAATTTGTACTGTCAAAAGATTTGCTTCCGATCCAATCAAAACAACAATCGCAACCGATCTATTCTGGCCGAGAAGGGATCATAACAAAAGACAGTGCACAGTTTTACTTTACATTTGGCGATATATTAGTTGACGGGAAACTTATTAAATTTAAAACTATTCCTGACACGACAAACATTGATTCTCTTCCAATAGTCAATCAATATTTAACAACCGAAAACTTTAATTTAACCGGTCAGTCAAACTTCCTTTACGGTGTACGGTATGGTATAACAGATTCACTTGCTGCAACAGCAGCATTACAAAATGGAAATACTGTACGATTTAACGTAGAATTAATTGATGCCCAAACCGAACAAGTAATTGGTACCTACGATGATATCGAATATACTGAGAATAACGTTTTTCAATATGACAATATCGGGTATCAAGTAAACACATCCGGAATCGGATCGAGAGTGGTGAAACTACGATTAAAAGTCTCATCGTCAGATAGTGTTCATTACTCAATAGCAGAACGATACGATACTGAAGTGTTTTTAGGAAAAAGAGGTTCAAATCGGGTAGCGATTGGTTATCAGGGAAGTAATGTCATTACTTCATATTCGCTTGAACAAAACTATCCCAATCCATTTAATCCTACAACAACGATTAACTACGCTTTGCCAAAATCAGGAAATGTTGTGTTGAAAGTGTATGATGTTCTTGGAAAAGAAGTGGCAACTCTTATTAACGACTTCAAGGAAACAGGTCGTTATCAAGTAGAGTTCGATGCATCCAAACTTTCTAGCGGAATGTACATTTATAAACTAACGTCAGATAAGTTTACTGAGGTAAAAAAGATGATGTTAGTCAAATAGTTATAAAAAACAGTCACGTTCTTTCCTAATCCCTAAAATGACCCTTTCATTTTAGGGATTTTTCTTTCATCATCTTCTTGCTTCCTCAGATTTCATCGGTTATATTTCCTAACGTTAGAACGCAATCTATAATAGCGATAGGCACTTATGCTTAATTATGTATGGATCTCTCTTCTGATGATCGGGATATTTACCGCAGTCGGAAGGGATATCAACGATGAAGTAACGAACACATATCGAAACGGTGTTCCGGTAACAGCCCAATTTGAAACGACGAAACAACGAACCTCGGTTCGTCCTGCATACGACGGAGAAATTATCTTTCCGTCAGCAGCGTTCGATCAATTCTATAATATTTCTTCAACACAATCGCAGCAAACCGAAATCCGACAAACCGCAATACTCACCACACTCTCATCCGGTAAACAAAAATTAGAGATACCGATAACCGATGCGACCCCTTCGTTCTGGAAAGAAATGGCGAAAGCGGCGGGTGGAAAAGATAAGTTGGAAGCGGAGATCATTTCATTCGATCAGGGGAAAAAAGAAATTATTTTTACGATGGAACGGGTTTCTTTTGTGAAGATCAAAGCAGTGACAAAAGCAGCGATCGAATTTTCAGATACGGCAGTGACCATATCATTAAGTTTGATCGGTGTGATGGCGTTATGGCTCGGCATTATGAAGGTAGGCGAAGCGGCAGGATTGCTGGAGATATTGACAAAATTAATGACGCCAATTACTCGAAGATTATTTCCCGATGTTCCATCCAATCACCCTGCGGTCGCGGCAATGATCATGAATATTGCGGCAAATATGTTCGGTCTAAATAATGCGGCAACTCCGATGGGATTAAAAGCGATGGAAGAGTTGAACAAGATCAATCCAAAAGCGGGAACAGCAACGAATGCAATGTGTACATTTCTTGTCATCAATACATCGGGATTAACATTGATTCCTGCAACGGTAATCGCAATTCGTGCAGGACTCGGCTCAGCGGATCCGGGAATTATTATCGGTACTTCGATCTTCGGCGCGGCGTGTGCAACCACTGCCGGATTGATCTCAGTAAAAATTTTGCAGCGACTTCCACGGTATAAAAAAGAATTGCTGGTAGAGGATAAGGATGCGGAGGTGAAGAATGGTTGAGATCTTCCGTTCTGCTATAAACATTATCTCTGCGCTTGCAATCCCGATCTTCATCGTCGTTTTTCTTGGATGGGGAGTGATCAAAAAAGTAAAAGTGTATGAAGTATTTGTTGAAGGAGCAAAAGATGGATTCAATACGGCGGTGCGCATCATTCCGTTTCTTGTTGCAATGTTGTTTGCCATCGGTATCTTTCGAGTTAGCGGCGCAATGGATGTAGTTGTTCTTATCCTTTCACCGATTACAAATCTTATTGGTATGCCGGCGGAAGTTCTTCCGTTGGGGCTGCTTCGTCCGCTCTCCGGCAGCGGTTCAATGGGTTTGATGACGGAATTGATGAAAACAAACGGTGTTGATTCGTTTATCGGCGTTCTTGCTTCAACAATGTACGGAAGCAGTGAAACAACGTTCTATATTCTTGCTGTCTATTTCGGTTCTGTTGGAATAAAAAATACGCGTCATGCATTACCAGCCGGTCTTATCGCCGATTTTTTTGGGATGCTCGGCGCGGTGTTTATCACCCGTATTTTGTTCGGCATTTAATCTTCACAGGAAAATCATGAAAAAAATATTTGTAATTATCATTACTTCAATGTTCATTGGTTCATTGTCATTGGTTGCTCAAAGTAAATCCGCCGCTGCGGCTGCAAAAGGAGGCGGTACGGAAGGTGTTATAAAAGGGGGCGTTGGTATGACGTGGATCGACGGAGAAGCATATTATCTTGTTTCTCTTGCGCCCGAAATTGCATTCGGAAAATTCGGTATCGGGCTTGATCTGAATCTAAACATCAGCAGCAAAGATCAAAAGATTCGAAAAGAAGATTTTGATGAAACGTACGATTATATCCGTATCATCCG
>JFJP01030188.1_pt1 | contig 20915 bp, 13 predicted proteins | sample 431651 | NCBI WGS metagenome assembly JFJP01 (sample SAMN02602958, study PRJNA72255) | Microbial mat metagenome, whole genome shotgun sequencing project. | biome: fresh water; feature: sink hole; material: water; isolation source: purple microbial (photo- and chemosynthetic) mats found in...
CCCGCGCCGTTGCTCAAAAATATCGACATCACCGTCGTTGGCGCAGTCACTCGCAACGCGCAGGGCGACATTGAACTCGACCGGATGATTGCACCGCTACACGACCGGCAAGGCGACATCGCGGCCTGGTGTCTGGTGATTCCCTTTCTGCGCCCCGGCGATGTGCCCCGCGTATCCACCGAGGGCGATGCTTATCTGGAAGGCGTCCGCTTGCTGTATCGGCAAACGCTGGATTACGCACTGGAGCGCTGGGAAAATCGTCAGGCCATTATCGCGCTCGGTCATTGCCACACCAGCGGCGGCGTCACTTCCGAGGATTCCGAGCGGCGCATTGTCATCGGTGGCGCAGAAGCTCTGCCCGTGGATACCTTCGATCGTGCCATCGCCTACGTCGCTTTGGGGCATTTACACCGTGCGCAGCAGGTGGGCGATCACAAACGGGTGCGCTATTGCGGCAGTCCCCTGCCCATGTCCTTCACCGAGATCCACTACCACCACCAAGTCTTGCGTATCGACCTCGACGGTGGCGCGATCCGGGAAATTACCCCCATCCGCGTCCCGCGCCCGGTGGATTTGTTGCGAATTCCGCAAGACCCCGCGCCCATCAATGAGGTCATGCGTCAGTTGCAGGCGCTGGAATTACCCGACCGCCCCCGGAATGAACAGCCCTATCTCCAGGTGCGGGTGCAGTTGACCGCCCCGGAACCCGGACTGCGGGCGAAAATCGACGCCGTTCTCGACAATAAGCCGGTGCGACTGGCTCGGATCGAAGTCACCCACGGCAACAGCGCCAGCGGAACTGCCCATCCCGGTTATCACTCCCTGGATGATCTGGAACGGCTGCAACCGACCGACATCTTCAAAAAGCTCTATCAGCGCAAATACCCGAATACCGAACCTGACGCAGCCTTACTCACTGCCTTTACCGAGTTGCTGAACGCCCAACCAGAGGCCGCGCCATGAGAATCCTGGCCATTCGCGGTAAGAATCTGGCCTCGCTGGCGGGTGACTTTGAACTGCACTTCCGCCAGGATCCCCTGGCCACTGCGGGCCTGTTCGCGATATGCGGCCCTACTGGCTCCGGGAAAAGCACCCTGCTCGATGCCCTATGTCTGGCGTTGTATGACGAAACCCCGCGCCTGACCCGCGCTGCGGTCAAGGGCGTCAGTCTGCCGGATGTCGGCAAGGACACCATCACCCCGCAGGATTCACGCAACCTGCTGCGCCGGGGAACCGGGGAAGGCTTCGCCGAGGTGGACTTTGTCGGCAACGACGGGATTGAGTACGGCGCTCGCTGGAGTGTGCGCCGCGCCCAGAGCAAGCCCGGCGGCAAGCTGCAAAATTCCGAACTAGTCCTGAAAATCCTGGGTAGCGGGCAACCGATCGGGCGGGGGAAAACCGAAGTCCAACAGGCGATCCGCGACCGGGTGGGTCTATCGTTCCCGCAATTCACCCGCGCTGTGCTGCTCGCGCAAAACGAATTCGCCGCTTTCCTGAAAGCCAATGACAACGAACGGGCGGAACTGCTGGAAACCCTGACCGGCCTGGACGTTTACACCGGCATTTCCATTCGCGCCTTCGAACGCGCCCGAAATGAACAGAAAAACCTGGACGCCTTGCAGACCCAGTGCGCCGGTCAGCAACCCCTGGACGATGAAGCCCGTGCCCTGCTGGAACAAACCCTGACGGCTGCCCAACTCGACACCAGGACTCTCGACCAGCGCAAAGACGAACTGGAAAGCCAGCAGCGCTGGCATCAACAGTGGCGGCAATTTCAACAGCAGGAACAGCAGGCGCTGGACACCGTTCAGAATGCGCGCACCACCCAGCAGGTCGCTGCACCCCGGCAACGCCAATTAACCCAGGTGGACGCGGTACAAGCTGCCCGTCCTTTGGTAAGCGAGGTAGACCGCGCGGCCACGGAAGTTGAACTCCGCCGCCAAGCCGTACAGGGTGCCGAGCAACAGCGTGACGAGGCGCAACGCCTCCTGCAACAGGCGGAAGCCACCAGAACGCAAGCCGATCAAGCAGTTAAAGCCGCTGAACAGCAACGCACCGACGCCAGCGACGCCCTCAACCAGGCACGTCGTCTGGATACCGAAATCAACACGCTCACCCCCGGTCATGGCAGCGCCGCTAACGCCTTGAAGGAAGCCCGGCAGGCTGAGGTTGAGGCGCAGCAGCAGCTCGAAGGCAAACAGACCGAGCGCCAGCAGGTCGCCCAGCAACTGCAAACCGCTCAGGACTGGCTGACCAAGCACCAACTCCTGCAAACGCTGGCCGAAGACTGGCCGCGCTGGGATGTGCTGCTCAAGGATGCCGCGACTCTACAAAACAGCCTGCGCGAGGCAGAACAGAAAGTCGTTGCCAGTCAGCAGGACTTGCAGAACAAGCAGCAGGAACGGGATAAAGCCGGTGATCAGTCCGCCAAAGCCGAAACTGCGCTGCACACTGCAGAAACCCGGTTACAGGTCGCTCTCGCGGAACTGGCCGGCTTCGATACCGAAACGCTGGCGACGCGGCGTCAAACCGCCCAAACCCGCACTGATCAACTGGCGAGCGCGGAACATTTATGGACAACCCTCAGCGCGGCTCAGACCCAGCGCGATAAACTCGACGCTGAAAGCCGCACGCTCCAGGAACAGGTCGCGCAGGCGGAAACGGCGCTGAATCAGCTTGCGGCTGAAAAGCCCACGACGACCGCCCGGCTGGAACAAGCGGAAAAGTCGCTGAAAACCGCGGAAGTCGCCAACACTAAAAATGTCGAAACGCTACGCGCCAGTCTGGAAACCGGTTCCCCCTGCCCGGTCTGCGGAGCCACCGACCATCCCTACGCCACCGGTGATGCGCCCTCCCGCGCCATGCTGACCAGCCTCAAGGCGGAAGTCAGCGAATGCCGGAAAGTCCTGGAGGCGCTGGTCGCTGCGGAAGCCACTCAGCACACCCAACGCGACCATCACCGCCAGCGGCTGACCGTTCTGATCGGGGAACAGGCATCGCTGACTGCCGCGCTGCAACGCGATACCACGGCCTGGAATGCGCACCCGCTTACTGCCGAATTGACTGACATTGCTGCTGCTGAACGTTCCGCCTGGTTCACCGACCAGCAGCAACGAACGCAGAACGATTTGGACGCCATCGCCCAACAGGAAAGCGCTCAACGGAAAGTCGCCAAACAGCGGGACGACGCCCAGAAAGCCCGGGATCAGGCTCAGAAGCAACATTCCACCGCGCAGAATGCTCTCAACGCGGCACAAACCGCTTTCGATCAAGCGACTCAGGCCGTCCAGATCGCACAGGAACGGCAAACCGACGGTGCCGGTCAACTGGCGGAACGGCTGAATGCCTTGGACGCGGCATTTTCCGGTTATGACTGGCGTCCCTTGTGGCACGCCGATCCGGTTCAGTTCCATAACCAGCGGCGGCAAAAAGTCGAGCAGTGGAAGGATCAAAGCCAAAAAGCGGAACAGTGGAAGCAACAACTCGTTACTTTCGATACTGAAATCAGCAACTTTATAGCAACCACCGCCGATAAAGCCGCGCAACGTCAGCGTACCGATGAAGCGTTCCAGACTATCGACCGTGACCTCCAGACTCGACGTCAGCAGCGTCAAACCCTGTTCAATGGCCGTGCGGTTGCCGAAATTGAAGCGCAATTGACCAAAGCGATTGACGACGCCCGACGCCAACTCCAGCAACAGGAGGCGGTCGCACAACACGCCGGACAGACCCAGGCCAGTGCTGAAACCGGGCTGAAACAGGAACAGAAAGCCCTCGCTGGATACCAGCAAGCCGTGGAACAAGCCACGACCGCACTGCAACAATGGCTCGCTGATTTCAACGCCCGCACTCCCGACGCTGCGCTGGACGTTCCCACCCTCCGCGCCCTGCTGCTCCACGATAGCGCCTGGTTAAAGCGGGAGCGGGAGATGCTTCAGGCGCTGGCAGACACCGTCATCAAGGCTGAAACGGCCCTCAAGGAACGCCGAACACAACGGGAAGCGCATGAACAGCAACGCAATAATCTGGATTCTGCGGAAACCGTGCAGGAAGCGCAGCAAAAGACCCTAGCCGATTTGAACGTAGCGCGGAGCCGGGCGACGGAGGCCGAACTCAATCTGCGTCAGGACAATGAGCGGCGTGAAAAAACCCGCGATTTACAGGCCAGTATTGCCCAACAGGAAAGGATCGCCGGGATTTGGAATCAGCTCAGCGACCTGATCGGTTCCGCCGACGGCAAAAAATTCCGCAACCATGCCCAACAGTTCACCCTGGATGTACTGCTCGGCTACGCGAATCACCACCTTGCCGACATCTCGCGCCGCTACCGACTGGAGCGGGTACCGGATACCCTGGCACTGATGGTGGTTGATCAGGATATGGGGGATGAATGTCGCTCAGTGCATTCCCTGTCCGGCGGCGAATCGTTCCTGGTCTCCCTGGCGCTGGCGCTCGGGCTGGCGTCGTTGTCCTCCAACCGGGTGCGGGTCGAATCCCTGTTTATCGACGAAGGCTTCGGCAGTCTGGACGCGGACACCCTGCGCGTGGCGATGGACGCTCTGGATCGTCTGCAAGCCCAGGGGCGCAAGGTCGGCGTGATTTCCCATGTGCAGGAAATGACCGAACGGATCGGCGTGCAAATTCAGGTCCAGCGCCAATTGGGGGGAAAGAGTTGTATTGAGGTGCTGCCCCGCATGGAGAATTCATGTTGATTAACCTACTTTGAAGCTAACGGTCATCGACGATGTGCTGATCATGTCTTTCAAGGAGCTTTAAATCATGAAATGAAGTCAGAGCTGCATAGCTCGTAATAAACCCGTAGCCATCTTGGCAACCATCGCTCAGAAGTAAAGAGGACCCTCCTTTCGTGAATCCTTCACCGCACACTTCCCCCGCACTCAGCTACCGCGATGCCGGGGTTGATATCGATGCCGGCAATCGCCTGGTGGATCGCATCAAACCCCATGCCCGGCGTACCTTGCGACCCGGCGTTCTCGGCGGACTGGGCGGTTTCGGCGCTCTGTTTGAATTGCCACTGGATCGCTATCGTCAACCGGTACTGGTCTCCGGCACGGATGGCGTTGGCACCAAGTTGAAACTGGCGCTGGAACTGCGTCGGCATGACACCATCGGTATTGACCTGGTCGCCATGTGCGTTAATGACGTGCTGGTGGTTGGCGCTGAACCGTTGTTCTTTCTCGACTATTACGCCACTGGCCAACTGGATGTTGATGTCGCTGCGGACGTGATTAAAGGCATTGCCGACGGGTGCGAACAGGCCGGCGCGGCGCTGGTGGGTGGGGAAACCGCGGAAATGCCGGGGATGTACCACGACGGGGATTATGACCTGGCCGGGTTCTGCGTCGGCGTGGTTGAAAAAGCCAACATTATCGACGGCAGCCGTGTGCAACCGGGCGACGTGCTACTGGCGCTGGCCTCTTCCGGCCCGCATTCCAATGGTTATTCACTAATCCGCAAAATTCTCGCAGTCAGCGGCGCGACGCTGGATCAACCACTTGCCGAAGGCTGTACCCTGGGCGAGGCGCTACTGGCTCCCACCCGTATCTACGTCAAGCCGGTGCTGAAATTGCTGGAGACGCTGGATGTGAAAGCCATCGCTCACATTACCGGTGGCGGCTTAACCGAGAATCTGCCGCGTGTTCTGCCTACCGGCGTCAAGGCGCACATCGATGCCGCCAGTTGGCCACGCCCGGCGATCTTTGAATGGCTGCAACAGCAAGGCGGCGTCAGCGAGGTGGAAATGTGGCGAACCTTTAATTGCGGGGTCGGCATGATCCTCTGTATCGCTGCAGAAAATGCTGATCAGGCGCTGACCCAGTTGCGGGAAGCCGGTGAAACTGCCTGGAACATTGGCCAGATTACGGCTGGCGAAGGGCAACCGGTCGTGGACTTTCAACCATGAGCGCTGCACGAAAATGCCGACTGGTGGTGCTGATTTCCGGGCGCGGCAGTAATCTACAGGCGATTCTCGATCAAGCCGCCAGTGGTGAATTACCGGTCGATATCACTGCCGTCATCAGCAACCGGCCCGGCGTACCGGGTCTCGAACGGGCGCAACAGGCCGGCGTTCCGGCGCTGGAACTGGATCACCAAGCGTTTCCCGACCGTCCGGAATTTGAAACGGCGTTGAGCGCACTGATCGACCGTCAGCAACCCGATTTAGTGATTCTGGCTGGATTCATGCGAATTCTAACCCCCGGTTTCACCAGCCATTACCGGGGGCAAATGTTCAACATCCACCCCTCGCTCCTGCCTAAATTTCCGGGACTGCACACTCACGAACGGGCGTTGGCTGCGAGAGAAACCGAGCATGGCGCGACCATTCATTTCGTGACGGAGGAACTGGATGGCGGCCCGATCATCGTGCAGGCGCGGGTTCCGGTGCTGCCCAATGATCATCCTGATAAGTTGGCAGCGCGGGTGCTGGCGCAGGAACACCGTTTGTATCCACAGGCGATTCGCTGGTTTGCCGAGGGGCGGGTGCGCCTGGCGGGAGAACAGGTGGAGTTTGACGGACAACCGCTGACAGCGCCGTTGCGGTTGGAAGATTTCGCCGGTTAAATGAAGACCTCACTCAGACGGATTTCCGCTTGGGGTAGCAGCACGGGTGCCAGCACACCTTCACGCACTTGCAGCCGGGTCTGATAATGACCGCTCGCCGGTTCCAGATCGCGATAGATCTCAATATGGCGGCGTTTGGGTCCGACGACTAGCCACACTTCGGGGACGCCATGCCGGGCATAGAGTGGCACCTTGGTCTTGCGGTCAAACTGTATCGTGCTGTCCGATACCTCAATGAGTAGCAAGACATCCTGAGGGCATGGATGCGCATTCAAGTAGTAATCAGCACGGGGGCGCAGCAGGGTTAAATCAGGCTCTGGTTCAGAACGCTGACTGAGAACCAAGGGGCTTTGTACACGAACCAGCGCCATATCTCCAACGATCCTTGCAAATAATCGATCAAGAATACTCACCGTTCCCGCATGAAAACTACCTATCGGTGCCATATCAAATAATTCCCCCTCGATAAGTTCTATCCGCGTTTTTGGATGAATAAAGCCGGTTTTCCCCATCCGGTGAAAATCGGCTACATTCCAGAGACGCCGTCTTGGATAAGACCCAAAAGTCGTTGCAGTTTCAGCATTTATTAGCATAGGTAGCGACACATTTTCCTCCTCAAATCAGTATTTCAGCGACCCTTTTCAAGCGGTTCATCATCGCCAATCCGGCTGGGCGTCGGGCCGGTTTGCCGCTTATATTTAGCGTCAAGCCGCTTACCATAAGGCCGCAGAGCCGGACCACTGAGCATCTCGAAGCTAATCGCGCAAATCGCCATACCGGGTCGCAATGCCAGGGGCAATTTGCCACTGTTAAAACACTCCAGCACCACCGCCCCACTCCAACCCGGATCAATGCGGTGGGCGGTGACATGCACCATCAACCCCAGTCGGGCCAGGCTGGAGCGCCCGTCCAGCCAGCCCACCAGATCATCCGGCACCGTAATAGTTTCCGCCGTCACGGCCAGCGACAATTCGCCGGGATGGATAAAAAAGGCGTCATCGGCACCAATCCGAATCTCCTTGCCCATAATCCGGTTGATCGCATGATCCACCTCCTCACGCGGCCCGCTCAGGTCGATATGAGAGGCCGCGTGGTCGTTGAATACCCGAAAGCGATGCCCCAGATGCAGATCCACACTGACGCCATTAATGCGGTTGGGCGCAGGGCGCGGCTCAATGCCGATTTTGCCCTCTTCCAGATAGCGTTCAATATCCCGGTCGCACAACCGCATGATGGCTCACCTCAGGTGTTCTGAATGACAATATTCGGGAATTTGTGGCTGTAATTCCGCGCCTGTAACGACAGCCGGGCTGCGGCGCGACGGGCGATGTCCCGATACAACTCCGCGATGCGGCTGGCCGGTTCCGCAACGACTGTGGGACGGCCATTATCCGTCTCCTCACGAATGCGGATATCCAGCGGCAAGGAACCGAGAAATGGCGCATGTTGTTCAGCCGCCATGCGCTCACCGCCGCCCGCGCCAAAGATATGCTCCTCATGGCCGCATTTTGAGCAGATGTGGATACTCATATTCTCCACGATGCCCAGCACCGGTACTTCAACCTTTTCAAACATTTTCAAGCCCCGGCGGGCGTCCAAAAGAGCGATGTCCTGGGGCGTGGTGACAATAATCGCCCCACTGACTGGCACTTTCTGGGAGAGGGTCAACTGGGTATCCCCGGTTCCCGGCGGCAGGTCGATGATCAGATAATCCAGATCATGCCAGCGGGTATCGCGCAATAACTGCTCCAGCGCCTGCGTGACCATTGGCCCGCGCCAGATCATCGGCGTCTCTTCTTCGATCAGATAGCCGATGGACATGGACTGGATGTTGTAACTCATCACCGGCATCAGCGATTTGCCATCCGGCGATTCCGGTTGCTGACTGACGCCCAGCATCCGGGGCTGGCTGGGACCGTAAATGTCGGCGTCCAGCAACCCGACGCGTGCGCCCTCCACACTCAGCGCCAACGCCAGATTCACCGCTGTTGTGGACTTGCCGACCCCGCCCTTGCCGGACGCGACCGCGATGATATTCCTCACCCCAGTGAGCGGCTTCAACCCCTTTTGCACCTCGTGGGCGATAATCTTGCTGTTGACCTTGACCACCGTTTCGCTGACGCCCGGCAGCGTCGCCAGCCGTTCGCGCAACGCCGCCATCAGGGTTTCCTGATAACCCAGCGCGGGAAAGCCCAGTTCGATATCCACCTCAATCCGCCCGGCCTCGATCCGAATCTGCTTCACGCACTTGGCGGTCACCAGATCCTGTTCCAAATAGGGGTCTACATAGCCTTTAAGGGCGTTTTCTACATCAGTGCGTGCGATAGCCGTCATCAGTCAGATTCCTCGTCAATTTTGGATGGCCTAATCATAGCCGGTTAGTGGCCGTCTCTCTCGATTTTTCCCGTTCACCGGATGACAGATTGAGCCAAATACTGCTAAGTTAGCCCTCTTTTCCTGCCGCTACCCACAATGTTCCACATTATGAACGCTACCCGCCGAATCCTTGTCACCAGTGCCCTGCCTTACGCCAATGGCCCCATCCACATTGGCCACCTGGTTGAGTATATTCAGACCGATATCTGGGTGCGTTTCCAGAAACAGCGCGGCCATGAGTGCTACTACGTCTGCGCCGATGACGCCCACGGCACGCCGATCATGCTGCGTGCCGAGCAGGAAGGTCTGACCCCGGAACAGTTGATCGGGCAGGTCTGGCAGGAACACCAGGCCGATTTTGCCGATTTCCTGATTGAATTCGACAACTATTATTCGACGCATTCCCCGGAAAATCGGCATTACGCGGAACTGATCTACAGCCGGTTGGACGCTGCCGGCCACATCAGCCGCCGGGTCATCACCCAAGCGTATGATCCCGAAAAACAGATGTTCCTGCCGGATCGCTTCATCAAGGGCGAATGTCCACGGTGCGGCGCGGTGGATCAGTATGGGGATAGTTGCGAAAGTTGCGGCGCGACCTACTCGCCGACCGATTTGAAGAATCCCCGCTCGGTCATCTCCGGCGCGACGCCTATTACCAAAGAATCGCTGCATTTCTTCTTCAAACTGGCTGACTTTCAAGAGATGCTCGGGAACTGGATCACCAGCGGGTCGATTCAGCCGCAGATGGCCAACAAGCTAAATGAGTGGTTCACGGCGGGCCTGCAGGAGTGGGATATTTCCCGCGATGCGCCTTATTGGGGATTTGAAATTCCCGATGCTCCCGGTAAATATTTCTATGTCTGGCTAGACGCGCCAATTGGCTACATGGCCAGTTTCCAGAACTATTGCGACCGCACCGGCCTGCGTTTTGACGACTTTTGGGAGCCGGACAGTCCGGCTGAGGTTTATCACTTCATCGGCAAAGATATCGCCTATTTCCACATCCTGTTCTGGCCGGCGGAATTGACGGGAGCGGGCTTCCGTAAACCCACTGCGGTGCATTGCCATGGCTTTCTGACCGTAGATGGGCAGAAAATGTCGAAATCGCGCGGTACGTTCGTCAAGGCTCGCACCTATCTCCAGCATCTGCGCCCGGAATATCTGCGCTACTACTTCGCCACCAAGCTGAACGACGGCATCGACGACCTGGATCTGAATTTCGACGACTTCCTGCAACGGGTCAACAGCGATCTGGTCGGCAAGGTCGTCAATATCGCCAGTCGCTGCGCCGGTTTCATTACCCGCCGCTTCAATGGTCAACTGGCCGACAGCGTGGCGGAACCGGTGCTCTATGCGGAATTCGTGGTCGCCAGCGACTCCATCGCCCAAGCGTATGAAGGGCGGGAATTTGGCCGGGCGATGCGTGAAATTATGGCGCTGGCGGATCGGGCTAATCAGTATATTGATGAGAAGAAACCGTGGGCGCTGGCGAAACAAACCGACTCAGTCACGGAGGTGCAGGCGGTGTGCAGCATGGGACTCAATCTGTTCCGGTTGCTGGCGCTCTATCTCAAGCCGGTGCTGCCCGGCGTTGCCGCCCAGGTCGAACAATTCCTGCAAATCCCGCCGTTATGCTGGGACGATATCGCTAAACCGATGCGCAACCATGTCATCGCCGAATTCAAGCCGCTGATGCAGCGGGTAGAAATGGCGCAGATCGCCGCAGTCGTTGAGGACTCCAAGGAAAAGTCATCGGCCAGCGAAGGAGCCGTCGGACTATTGGCCGATGATCCGATTAGCCCAACCATTACGATTGAGGATTTCGCCAAAATTGATTTGCGGGTGGCGCGAATTGTCAACGCTGAAGCTGTGGTAGGCGCGGATAAACTGGTGCGGCTAGAACTGGATGTGGGCGGCGAAATTCGGCAGGTCTTTGCAGGTATTAAATCCGCCTACGCGCCGGAAGATTTACAGGGTCGGTTGACGGTGATGGTCGCTAATCTCGCCCCGCGCAAGATGCGGTTTGGCGTCTCCGAGGGCATGGTGCTGGCGGCGGGCGGCAAGAGTGGGATTTATCTGCTTAATCCCGATAGCGGCGCAGAACCCGGAATGCGGGTGAAGTGAAATCCCCCGCCGAAACCTGTTTCTCCGCCCTGGCTGACATTCACGCCACGGGCGGCGGCGTCGCGGAAACGTCTTATTACCCGGCGTTAATCAACCTGTTTAACGTGGTTGGTGAGACACTAAAACCTCGGGTATTAGCTGTGTCGCAATTGCAGAATACCGGCGCTGGCAATCCGGATGCCGGGCTGTTCACTGCGAATCAATTACCGAAGGGTTCGTCTGCGCCGTTGCCGGGCCAATTACCGGAACGGGGCGTGGTGGAAATCAAGGGCTTGGCTGACGATAGTTGGCTAACCGCCAGTGGGGCGCAGGTCAGTCAGTATTGGCAACAATATCGGCTGGTGCTGGTAACGAACTATCGAGATTTCCTGTTGGTTGGCACGGATGAGCACGGGCAGCCCATCCTGTTGGAAACGCTACAGTTGGCGGAATCGGCTAGTGAATTCTGGTCCCGGTTGCAACAGCCCCACACCTTTGCTCAGGCGCAGGGTGAACATCTGGTCGCTTATCTCCAGCGGGTCAGGCAAGGGCGGCGTCACCATGCCCGGTAAAGGAAAAACGGTTAAACGCTCACTCACGACCGCAGAATATCCGGGATTGAGCGATGCAACACTTGATATTTATCTCAATGCCAATGTCTACTGGAAAAATGTCCCACTTCCAGTATGGGAGTACACCATGGGTGGTTATCAAGTCATCAAAAAATGGCTATCCTACCGGGAATTGGCATTGCTAGGCAGGCCATTACTAGCCGATGAAGCCTTGGAATTGACCTGGATAGCGAGGCGGATTACTGAACTAATTCTAATGCGTCCAATTTTAGATAAAAACTACGTCAATATTAAAAGTCAATCAAAGTCAAACTATAAATTTAAAAAATAAAAAATTCATGTCTAACCTGTTTTTAACTTGACCGGGATCAAAACGTATGTTTCTGAACCGTATAAAAACCATTCCTGATCAGCGTCAACTGAAACGTCATTCATTGTTTTATCAACCGACGGTTCTTGACAGCACGACTCAACAGTCGGTGGGTCATTTAATTGATCTATCGCTGGGTGGAGCAATGTTAGTCAGCGATCATTTAATCAGCAGCGGAATTATAATGAATATCCGTATTGTACTACCCTCACCTTTTATGGATGCCACTTACTTTGACATGGGCGTGGAAACCATGAGAGTCAATAGCGATGTCAATACCGATTATTTCGCAATGGGTCTTCGCTTTTTGGAAGTTGACGAAGAAAGTCAAAAATTTATTGAACATCTAATAGAAAATTACAGCTTATAAAAATGGTCATGGCATCGGACGTCGTCCAGCCCGCTGTTCCACCCACAACCGATCCCGCAATCCCGACGACCGTCGCAACCGCCGCTCCACCGCCGCCTCAAACACCTCCGGCGTCCCATAAAACACCGCCTGCTGCTTGGCTCGGGTCAGCGCCGTATAAAGCAACTCCCGACTCAACACCGGCGACGATTCATTCGGCGTCACCACCAACACCCGCTCAAATTCCGACCCCTGGCTTTTATGCACGGTCATCGCATAAACCGTCTCATGTTCCGGCAATCGCGCCGGCGCAAATCCGCGCAACGCGCCATCATTGCCCAGAAAAAACACCTTCATCCGTTCCGGCTCATCCGGATCCGGCAGGGTGATGCCGATGTCGCCATTGAACAGCCGCAGGTTGTAATCATTGCGAATCACCATGATCGGGCGTCCCGGATACCAGGTCTGGCGATGGTCGATCAACCCGCGATCCTGCAAAATCTCCTCGCAGAGCCGATTCAATTCTTCCACCCCGAATGGCCCCTTGCGCAGGGCGACCAGCACCCGAAACCGGTTGAACTGCTCAAACACGACCGGGGGTTCAGCACCCGTCTGCACCGCCTCCAGATAAGGCGCAAAGCCGGTTCCCACCGGTTCCGCCAGTTCCACGGGCAACGCTTCGGCATCGGCCAGCGTATGCCAATTAATATCCGTGCGCCCCTCCAGCAACGCCGCCGCATCCGCTGAACGACCCCGATTCACCGCCTGCGCCAGCGCCCCAATCCCACTGTCCGCGCCAAAGCGGTAGCTGTGCCGCAGCAACACAATGACGTCCACCAACGGCGAAGGCGATTCCTTACCCTTGGGCAACGCCTCGCCGGTCAATCCCGCCAGTCGCGTCTGAAATTCCGGAGAAAACCGCCCGGCGCCGGTACACAGATCGCCCAACACTGCCCCGGCGTCCACCGAGGCCAGTTGATCCTTGTCACCCAGTAGAATCAGCCGCGTGGTCGGCAGCAGCGCTTCCACGGTCTTGGCCAGTAACGCCAGCCCGACCATCGACACTTCGTCCACCACCAACACATCAACCGGCAGGGGATTGTCGGCGTTATAGCGGAAATACACCGAATTAGGCCGACTCCCCAAGAGGCGATGTAGCGTAGACGCTTCTTCGGGAATTTGCGCCGCTTGTTCCGGCGTCAAGTTCAGCCCTGGCTTGGCGGCGCGAATGGACTCCTGCATCCGCGCTGCCGCTTTCCCGGTCGGTGCCGCCAAGGCAATCCGCAACGGGCGCTCGGATTGTCCCGTCAACAGCGCCAGCACTTTCAACACGGTACTGGTTTTCCCCGTCCCCGGCCCGCCCGAAATCACACAGATCCGCTTCATCGCCGCCACCGCCGCCGCCACTTTCTGCCAGTCGGGGCCTTTCAGCGATGCATGACGGGGAAACAACCGGTCGAGATCCGTGCGCAACTGCGTCTCATTGATGTCCGTCGCCGCCGCCCCCGCCCGCTTGCGCAAATCGCTGGCCAGGCGCTGTTCATACTGCCAATAGCGATAGAGGTACAAGCGACCGCGCCGGTCAATAACCAGCGGCTGGCGCTCACCGGGTCGGCCCACCACTGGACTGGCGCGCACCGCATCCAGCCATTCATTCATCGGTGGCAGGGTCAATTCTGGAAATTCAACTCGCCGTTCCGTCATCGCCTCCCAGCGCCGCAGCCACTGGCGCAGATTGACGCAGATATCGCCCTGACCCGTGGCGTGACTCGCCAGCGCTGCGGCCAGCGCCAGTTCCCGCGACCTGCCGCCCGCCAGTCGCTCCATAAAGCGGGCGAAATGCATATCCAGGTCGCTCAAGGCACCCTGCGCATAAAGCGTGGGCAATGGATCATTATTCAGCAGATTTTCAATCATGGCGCTCCATTAACCTCGCAGTTCCTGCATCGCAGTCCTAAGAATTTCCAGCGCCTCTTCAAACTGATATTGCTCAATCCGCGCGGACAGGGCCGATGCACGCGCTCCCAGGGCAACAGCGATCTGACCCGCATGTTTGTGATAGTGGCTAACCGCGTTCAAGTCATCTTCGGCTAACAACGCCGCCAATTCGTCCAGAACCACACGCAGGCCCGACTCATCGAGAACCTCGGACGATGGCGCAGCTCCCTGACCGGGAAGGACGCTCGCCAGCGCCTCCAGGCCGGTTTGCAACGCCGACTCGAACGTTTCAAGCAGGGCATGGCGTTCCGGCGCAGGGCGTTCCTCGCGAATCGCTCGCTCCAGCGCCGCCGCCGATTCGCTGACTCCCAATAATCCCAGATTGGCGGCGACACCCTTCAAGCTATGGGACAGGCGCTGGATGTCCTCCCACTGATCCTGATCCCCATACTGGCGCAGCAGGATGGTGTCATGGCGATGATAGCGGACAAACTGTTCCAACAACCGCACATAGCTTGGCAGCTTGTTGCGCAGGGTCTTCAAACCTGCCTCCACGTTTAAACCCGTCACGCTGCGCAACCGCGCCAACAACGGCTGATCCGCTTCGGGCGTCGTCGTCGGGGGAATTGCCGGTTCCTGCACAACCCCGGCTTCGGGAACGGGTAGCCAGCGTAGCAGCGTTTCGTAGAGATGTAGCGGGTCTACCGGCTTGGCAATATGGTCCCACATCCCGGCTTTCATGCATTCCTGGCGCTCTTCCGCGAAGGCGTTGGCCGTCATCGCCAAAATCGGCGTCTGCTGATAGCCGTCGAGTTGACGAATACGCCAGGTCGCTTCCAGACCGTCCATGATCGGCATCTGCACGTCCATGAGAATCAGGTCATAGTCGGCCTTCTTCACTTTGTCCAAGGCGATTTGGCCGTTATCGGCAACGTCGACCTGCAAGCCACTGTCTTGTAGAAGTTCCCTGGCGACTTCCTGATTCACCAGATTGTCCTCAACCAGCAAAATGCGCTGACCACGATGCGGAGCCAGTTTCAAGAGGGCGCTCTCCGCATCACCGATCTCCTGCGGTTTTGCGATCCCCGGTTTGAACGGCGCTTCAAACCAGAAGCAACTGCCCACGCCGAGCTGGCTATCCACGCCCAGGCGCCCCCCCATGAGTTCAATAATCCGCCGACTGATCACCAAACCCAGCCCGGTGCCGCCATAGCGCCGGGTAATGGAGCCATCGGCTTGTTCAAAGACCTGAAACAACCGGGCAATTTGGTCATCAGCAATGCCGATGCCGCTATCCCGGATCTCGAAACGCACCCAGCAATGTTCCGACCCGGATTCGAGCAGGCGGGCGCTCAGGCTGACCTGCCCTTGCTCAGTGAACTTGATCGCATTACCCGCAAAGTTGAGCAGAACCTGCCGCAGGCGCAGTTCATCGCCCTGCAACACCGGCGGAACCTGCGGATCGGTGTCGATGACCACTGGCAGATTCTTTTCCCTGGCTTTCTCGTTGATGAGGCTGGAAACGCCGGCAAAGACCTTTTCCAGCTCAAAGTCGCTGCTCTCCAGCACCAGTTTGTCGGCCTCGACCTTGGAGATATCCAGAATATTATTGATAACGCCCAGGAGATGCTGGGCAGCGCTCGCCACCTTGTCGAGTTGACCGCGCTGATAGGCATCCACCGCATTGCGGCGCAGGAGGTGAGTAAAGCCAATGATGGCGTTCATCGGCGTGCGGATTTCATGGCTCATATTGGCCAGAAAGGCGCTCTTGGCGCGATTAGCGCTCTCCGCCTGCATTTTCGCCTCGACCAACTCCGCAGTACGCTCCGCCACCCGCTCTTCCAGATGAAGCTGAATCTGCCGCAAGGCCTGGGTGCGTTCATCAAACAGTTGCGCTAATTGCTCCAATTCATCCCCCGTTCCCAGGGGTGCGCAACGGCGCTCCTCGCTGCCATCCGCCGCTTCCACCCGCTGACACAGCGTCAGAATCGGTCGGGCCACGCTGAACCCGATGCGCGAGGCCACCAGCAACGCCGCCAAGGTCAGCAATACGCCCAGCACCGCAATGTCGCGCAAGGCGCTAATCGCCGGCCCCAAATAGTGATTCTTGGGACCCACGACCTCGATGACCAGTCCTAGATCGTTAAACTGGCCCTGTTGCTTCGAATTCAGCGCGGCCTGCGCCACCAGAGCGTCGGCGATGTTGGTCGCGTGATTAAAGATTTCCACATCACCCGCCAGCAACCGATGCCCCAGCACCGGCGAATCCGGCAGGAGCCGCTGCGCCAGCGCCGCCAGATCGTAAGCCACCACCAGCGCGCCCTGCGTGGTGTGGTAATAAATGATCGGGACAAACACCACCCAGCGTTTATGCTCGCTGTCCAGCCACAGGCTGTTCACGCCACGCGTGAGCGTCGTTCGCAAGACCGGGGAGTTTTGATAGGTCGGGGCATTATCCAGACTGGAGAAGACCGGATGACCGTCATAGTCCAGCAGCGCGATCGCGACGACGTCCCGGTTTTCCGCAAAATTCACCGCCAGTTGCAACAAATAATCCCGGCGTCCCTGCGGATCCTGCAAACCATTAATTATCAATGGATTTCTGGCTAGATTACTGGCGCTGTCCAACAGATATTCCATCCGCTGCCGCAGCGCATCGACATCATTTTGCACACGATTCTGCAGATCACCTTCCAGTTGCTGGGTTAGGGTCGTGATCAACCGATAGCCGATCACCGCGCCCAGCACCAGCATGGCCAGCGCCACAAACAGGGCAAAGATCAGAGTGATACGCCAGCGCAGTTGATGTCGGTGAAACAGTTTCAAGGGCTACTCCGCCAGAACAATCTGGCCATGGGCGTTGAACCGCGCCAGATGGAGCGGCAGACCACCAGCAATTTCATGGCGACCGGGACCAAATGGCGCGGCATAGTCACGGATAACGCCCTGGTAATGATCGAGATGTTCCAGCGCATCGCGAACAGCCGCACGGTCGGCGACGTCGGCCTGACGGACGGCCTGGGCCAGGAGCTGCACCAATTCATAGCTGTGCAACGTCCCGCTCAGCGCCGCGATAGGTTGTTCCGGCTTCAGGCCGTAATAGGTGCGATAGTCCGCAATCCATTGCGCCAGCGCTGGTCGGTCAAACGGCAACACGGCGGACTGTACAAAACGCAGGTCCACCGTGCGCAACGCTTTTTCAGCAGCGTTCCAGAAATCGCCGCCCGTCAGTCCCCAGTGCGACAGGATCGGCAACGGCTGATCCAACTGGGCCATCGCATTCACGAGATGCACGCTTTCGACAAAGTTGAGCGCCATCACCACCGCCCCGACCCCCTGTTGCTGCAAGGCCCGCAAGCGGGAAACAAACTCATGCTCGCCGCGATTGACCCACTCGATGATGACCTGACCGGGTCCGGCTTCGGCGATAGCACGGACGAGCGCCGCTTCATTACTGCGCCCCCAGTCAGTGCGCTCCAGCAGCACGGCGACCTTCCGGCCAGCGGCGACACGCAACGCTTCACGCAGCAGAAAGGGGGCGACATCGGCATCCCGCAGCGACAGACGAAAGACATAATTGGGTTGGTAGCCATGCTCGACCACCTTCGCCGCTGCCGCCCAGGGCACCAAATAGGGAATTTGACGCTGATGGATTGTCTCCATCTCGTGAATAATCACGATGCTATGCACGCCGCCCACGACCGCGATCAAACCGGGCCATCCCGCCAGCGTGCGCAAATTCTCCAGCCCCCGGGCCTGATTGCCGAGATGGTCCATCGCGACCAGACGCACCGGCCGTCCCAGCAGCCCACCCTCCGCGTTAATCCGTTCCACGGCCAGTTCCGCGCCACGCAAAATGGCCGCGCCAGCCAACCCGGCTCCGCTGGACAGGTCAGCATTCAGGCCAATGATCAACGGTGCGGGCTGCATGTTCGGTAATGCCTGACGCAGTCGCAACTCCTCGGTTTTCGCCAGCAGGTCGTAACCGATGGTCATGGCGAACGTGCGCGCCAGGGGTGCCAGCCGCTCCTGAAAGCGCTGCCGCGCCTCTGGCGTCAATTCAATCACCTCCACGCCCGCCTGACGGACCTGCTGGAGAAATTCCGCTTCGCGGCGTGCGGTTTCCTGTCGCTCCCAGACCGCCAATTCACCGGCGGTATTCACAATCAGTTCACGCAGTGATTGCGGCAGTTGGGCAAAGACCGATTGACTGGCGGAGAACACATAACCCAGCCAGGCATGGCTGCTGAGCGTCAGATAGTGCTGCACCTCATGAAAGCGCATCCCGACAATCGCCACCAACGGATTTTCCTGGCCGCTTACCGCACCATCCACCAGCGCCTGATAAGTCGCATGAAAATCGATGGGTACCGGAATTGAACCCATGGCCTCGAACTGTTCCATCAGCAAGCGACTTTTCATCACCCGGAAACGGTGGCCGGCGAAATCATCGGGTGTGCGTAACGGATGATTGGCGGTAAAGTGTTTGAAGCCATTTTCCCAAAAGGTAATACCGACCAGGCCAATGCTGCCCAGTTTGCTTAACAAGAGATTACCGGGTTCGCCATCGAGCATGGCGTAGAGTTCTTCGCGGCTGGAAAAATAAAAAGGCAGATCGGCGTATTGCATCGCCGGAATCACCGGGCTGAGTTTAGCGGTCGGCGTCAGGATCAGATCAAGTTCGCCATTCCGCGCCATTTCCACCATCTGCTCATCGTAGCCCAGCTCCTGATCGGGATGAACCGTCACCAGCGCTTGACCGTTGCTACGCTCGGTGATCAGGATCGCAAACCGTTCAGCGGCGGCGTACAGAGCGCTGCCACGACTGATATTGAGTCCGAGGCGCAGGTGATAACGCACCTCTGGCGTTACCGACGGTTGAGTCACCACAATGACCTTATCGGACTGCCGCCAGAGCGCCAGCCCGATCAGTCCTGCCAACAGCAGGAGGATAACCACTCTGCCCAGTACGTTCCGCATGATCGTTCCCCTGGAATCTATGATCGTCTTTCCGGTTGATCAGTGGACATTCCGAACCACCCCGGCGCTGCGCGCCACCCCTCCTTGGCTAAGGAGGGGAATCTGGAAATCCCGCGATCATTGGGAAGGACAATAACCCTGAAAAAATCAGGCGAATATTTTGCCACAGATGGACGCGCAGCGTGGGACTGGCGAGATCAGCGTCCTTTGGCCATCAATCCATCCAGAGCCATCACCAATTCCGGCACCGGTCGATCCTGAAAAACCCCGCACGCGGCGCCCCGCACCGGATCCATACCGCGCAGGAACAGGTAAAACACCCCGCCAAAATGCTGCTCGTAGTGGTAATCCGCGACCCGCAGACGCAGATAGCGATGCAGCGCCACGGTATAAATCAGATATTGCAGCACATACGCCTCGCGGGCCATTGCCTCGGCCAGGCGCTCCGGCTGATAGGCCGCCGCTTCCGGTCCCAGCCAGTTGGATTTGTAATCGACCAAGTAAAACCGCCCGTCCGCTTCAAACACCAAGTCAATAAAGCCCTTCATGTAGCCACGCAGGGGACTGAATTGCAGCCGGTCGATCATCTCCCGGAAGGGATCCACGGCGTAGCCATAGCGCTCCAGCAACCGGCGCAGGGTTTCAACGCGCAGGTTGGCGATGGGGTAATAGAACTCCATCTCGTTGATGCGCCGATCCAGCGTCACCGTACCCAGTTGCAGCCCGTTCCCATCCAAGGGCGTCGCCAGCACCCGTTCCACCCAGTCGGCAACGGTCGGCGTCCACACTTCGGCATCCAGGCCATGGCTGGTCAAGGTTTTCCGAACCCGTTCCCCCAGTTGTTCCGGGTCGCGGCGGCTGAAATCCAGCCGCTCGAAAATCGCGTGTAGACAGGTGCCAGATCGGGCGCCACGGGGAAAGTTGAACCGATCATGCCGGGATTCCAGCATCAGCGCCGCTTCGCCCGGCGCGACCGTGGCCATATCGTAATCCGGCGTTTCCATAGACAGGCCGGAGGTCAGCGAGGTAAAGCTGCCCACCCGCCAGAATTCGGCAGGTGGTTGCGCCAACGTCCGCGCCTGCAACTCCGGTTCGGCCACTGCCGGCGGCTGATAGCGGCTGCCGGCTTCCTGGGGAAGCGGCGTCAAGGCCACCGTTCCGCTCGCGGCTTGAAATACCGTCTGAAGATCGCTCGCAAACGCCGCCGGCGTGAGCTTGTTGAATCGTTCCCGGGCGACCTCCAGCGCATCCTGCGAAGGTCCCGCCACCACCGGATGATGCAGCAACCAGGCCGCCGGAGCCGTGTCAGCGTCCTTGACCTGTCCCCAAACCACCGTGCAACGCTGTTTGGCGCGGGTTAGCGCGACATAGAACAACCGCAGACTCTCGGCCATTTCCTCGCGGCGAGCCAGCTTCACTGCCGGATCATCCTCCCCCGCGCCAATGGCGAGAATGGAGCGGCGGGAATCCTTGGGATCGTGATACAGCAAGCCCTCCCCTTCCTTCCCGGCCCGCAGTCGGCCATCCCACAGGAACGGGCAGAACACCACTTCGTATTCCAGCCCCTTGCTCTTGTGGACGGTCACGATCCGCACCAGATTCTCATCGCTTTCCAGCCGCAACTGCTGCTCCTCATCCCGAT
>JFJP01040671.1_pt1 | contig 20912 bp, 16 predicted proteins | sample 431651 | NCBI WGS metagenome assembly JFJP01 (sample SAMN02602958, study PRJNA72255) | Microbial mat metagenome, whole genome shotgun sequencing project. | biome: fresh water; feature: sink hole; material: water; isolation source: purple microbial (photo- and chemosynthetic) mats found in...
TACAATTGCTAAAGGCCTCCAGCCTTTTTTTTGGATTATGCATTTAATATATTATCTGCACAATGAGCAATTTATAATTTATAGGCATCTCACTTCACCTCATCCCTTTCACCTCGTCCCTAATACCTCATCCCTTAATGAATAACAAACATTAAAGTGTTGTATTCAATGGTAATATTCTCTTCACATTTATAATTCTCATACAATTTATTCATTCCCCGCATTAAAAAAGCGTAATGCTTATCGTTTTCAGACGGACAGTAGGAACAAGATTTTAATCTGCCAATGAATGCTGTAAAGTCCATTTTTTGCTGATTCTCAAAAATAAAAAGATCAACTTTCTTTTCTGAAAACAATTCTTTAATCTTCCTATAATCATATTCCTTATGATTATTGATTTTATAATTACTGCAATGTTTTTGAAGAAGTCTCTCGTACCGCTGCATAAATTCGGTTTCATTCTTTCTTTCATTCCAAATCAATGCTATTATTCCCTTGTGTTTTAATATTCTGTTAAATTCTATTTTGCTCATCTCGTTATCAAACCAATGAAACGATTGTCCTGCAACTATCAGATCAATACTCTCACTGTAAAGAAACGTTTGTTCAGCTGTGCCTTTTATAGCTTTGAAGTTTAAGTAGGTAGCAAATTCATTGATACTTACCATTCGCATAGCATCATTAGGTTCTATGCCGTAGGTTTGATAGTATTTATTCACAAAAAGCTTTGAAAGCTGACCGGTTCCACTTCCAATATCTGCAATTATTTTTTCATTGTTTATTCCAAAATGCTTTTCTAAGGTAAATAATATTTGCTCAGGATAGCCCGGCCTGTATTTTGCATAATTTTCAACCAAAGGAGAAAATCTCTCTATAGGCGATAAATATGATGTTTCCATAAATTAATTATTTTGAATTTCACTAAAATCTTTACTATAACTTTTATAATATTGATAATACATACCACGCTGCAGTATTAAACTTTCATGATTCCCTTCTTCGGCAATTCTACCTTCTTTTATAAATAGTATTCTATCGCATTCTTTAATGGTCGATAATCTGTGAGCTATTACTATGGCCGTGCGGTTTTCTAATAAACTCTTAATACTTTTACGTACATTCGATTCTGTAATGGCATCCATTGATGATGTGGCTTCATCCATAATGAGTATTTTGGGCCTTTTGATAATGGCTCGCGCAAATGAAATCATTTGCTTTTCCCCATTTGACAAACTTTCTCCTTCATTGCCTGCCTCTTCATTTAAACGCAAAATTAATTCTTCTGCACCCAGAATCTTTAAGGTCTGTATTATATCTTCGTCACTTACATTTGTATTCGATAGTATAATATTACTTTTTATTGTTCCTGTAAAAATATGAGGTACTTGCGATATAACTCCTATTTGTTTCAGGTAACTGCTAATGCATATTTTATTTAATTGAATATTGTCTATAATTATTTCTCCCGAAACGGGCTCGTAAAACCGACATAATAAGTTTATTAATGTCGTTTTTCCTTCACCCGAAGGTCCTACAAGGGCAATTGATTCGCCTGCTTTTATTTTGAGCTGAAATTTTTTTAATACTTTTTGATTGGCTAGGTAACCAAAATCTACTTCTCTAAACTCAATTTCTCCTTTTATATCTGTATGTAATATTGAGTTTTCATTGTCTTTTATTTTTATTGATTCATCAATCAACGAAAATATTCTTTCACCGGCCGATAATGAACTTAATGCTAAGGAGTATGTTCGCGATAAGTCAAAAACAGGCATAAAAATATTTCTTACATAAGCAAAGAATGCTCCAAATGTACCTATGCTTATTGTAGCTTCTTTAAAACTCATATAACCCCCATGATACAATATTACCCCAGCAACTATCGATCCGCTGAAAACCAGTAATGGTTGAAATATGGCATTATATATTGAGGTGGTTAATGAGGCTTTTTTTAATCTTTTGTTAATACCAGAAAATCCACTGCTTCTGTAATTTTCTATTGCATTCGATTTTACTAATTCTATTGCATTAAGATTCTCTGCAAAATATCCTGTAAGTTCACTGTTGATTCGCCTCGACTCCCTGGCATATTTTAAAATCATGCTGCGCAATTTTAATGATATAAATAATATTATGGGAAGCGATACCAAAACTATGATAGTAAGTTTGAAATTTAAAATAAACATGGGAATTAAACAACCTATTATCATGATTATCGATCCGGTAAAATTGATAAAACCCCATGTCATTAATTCCGATAATCGTTCAGAATCATAGGTCATTCTCGCTATTAACCAGCCTGCCGATGTTTTGTCGTAAAATGAATAGGATAGAAATTGCATTTTTCTAAACATTTCTTCTCTCAAGTCTCGTATAACATGCAGTCGCATTTTTCCTGTATTATTAATTACATATATCTCCGATACGTAATTAAGGGCTAGTATTAGAAAATAGTAAATAGAGAATATGGCAATGGTATGCCATCCGATGTGGAAGCTGTCAGAAAATTTTTCGCCTGAAACATTGGCAATTAAGGTTTCATCTATTAAGTATTTCCAAATTAAGGGCAATATGGCTTCTGTAAATGAATTTACCAGTATGGCCGACAACAATACCCATAACCATAATTTGTATTTTAAGCAATAACCAAATAGTCTTTTTATAAAAGGAAATAAGGCTTTACTTTCAATATATTTAACTTCGTTTTGATGATTGCTTTGCATTAGTTCTATTTAGTTTTATATTGATAGTGCAGGTTCGTTTGCTTTTTCTGTTTGTAAGGTGTATATGATATTAAAATATCCCTTTTCTTTTGCCAACCATTTTTGATCACCCTGCTGTATAACCCTTCCTTGCTGTAATACTATAATTTTATCTGCAAAAATTATTGTCGATAATTTATGCGATATGATCAGGCATGTTTTGTCTTCCATCATTTTCTGAAAGGATTGAAGAATTTTTTGTTCGTTCAATTCATCAATATACGAGGTTACGTCATCTAATATATATATATCGCTTGGCTTAATCAGCAATCTCGCAATTGCCATTCTTTGCTTTTGTCCCCCCGATAAATTAATACCTTTTTCTCCAATAATATGCTCAAATCCTTTTTCATCAGTCCCCAGTATTTTATCAATACAAGCCAATTCCATTACATCCTTCATGTTTTCGGTATTGGCATTATTTTTAAAAGCTTTTAGATTTTCTTTGATACTCGCCGAAAACAATATTGAGTTTTGCAGTGCCACACCAATCTTTTCTCTTAAATATTTTTTCGAATATTCTTTAATATTTCTATTGTCCAAATATATTTCTCCTTCGCTCACATCGTACAGCCTAATTATTAATTTTAGAATCGTTGATTTTCCCGATCCGGTTGGTCCTATTATTGCCGATTTTTCTCCTGCGTGTACAATGAAACTTACATTTGTTAATGCGTTTTTTTGTTGCCCCGGATATTGAAAGCTTACATTTCTGAATTCAATTTTCCCTTCTATTTTTTCTGGTTTCAATCCTTCTTCAAATGAGCTTTCTTTGGGTATGGATAATAATTCTTCTATCCGCGAAAGTGCTACAGAAGCCATCGAAAAATTTGAAATAATATGACTTACTTGCCTGATAGGCCATAACATCATATTGGCGTATAAACCTATACTGAATACTTCGCCAATATTTATATGCGATTTAGATGCCAGCCATATACAGCTTAAATTTGTTATTACAATTTGAACAAATACTATCAAGTTCATTAAAGGCCAATAAGTAGCGTGTAGTTTATTATGCTTTAGTCCGGTGCTTAATCTGGCTTCATTCTGCTTATGAAACGATTGCAGGCTCTCATCCTCCAATGCATAAGCCTTAATTGTTCTAATTCCTTGTATATTTTCTTGTATCAACGTGTTTAATTTATCCGATTCTATTTCATGAAACTCCCATGTCCTTTTCTCTATAGTATAAAATCGCAATGACATTATTACTACTATAGGCATCAAGCATACCGAAATAATAGTTAAAATAGGACTTATTTGGAATATCATAATCAATGAAAAAAATACCATAAAGCCTATTCTTATTACTTCTACAATGTTACCTTGTACAAAACTTTTAACAACTTCAATATCATTCGTTGAACGTTGTATCATTTCTCCTTTGGAATGATGAATATAATGATAAACAGATATTTTTTGTAGGTGATTAAATATCCTATCTCGCAGCTTCGCTAGTGAGTCTTCAGTTGATCGAGCATTGAGAACATTGGCCGTAAAAACCATGAAACTTCTTAATAAAGTTACTATTAAGTATAATATGGAATAGTAGATTAGAATAACAAAAAACGAATCCCATGTAAAAAGCTCAATGCTGGAAATTGGAAATCGCAATATTTCGTTTATACCTAGATTTTTATTTGATGCATGTAAAACCAAGCTGTTAATTGTCCATTCAAACACTTTTGGTTCTAAAACCCTAAAAAAGATAACACCAATAAACAATATTGATGAAATTAAGTATATCCATTTGTTTTTTCCAAGTAATGACGATAGATTTTTGATAGTACTACTTTTTCTTTTCATGCTAAATTATTGAAAAAATTGATTTTACAAATTTAATGCTCATTGGTTTGACGCTTATTAATCTTTTGTTAGTATTAAATTAATGTGCTGAATTGTTGTTGGCTTCAAAATACTAATGATTTTCTAACAATTAACTTAACCTGCCTTAATATTGGATGCTTACTTTTGCTAAAATTTATATTATGATAAGCATTGAGAATATAACCAAAACATTGCCTAATGGCAAAGAGCTTCTAAAGGGCATTTCTTTTAAAGCAGAAAAGGGCGAATTTATTGGTATAATAGGACCAAGTGGTGCGGGTAAAACTCTTACTGTTAAGTGTTTAAATGGTTTGTTGAAGCCTACTTCGGGCAGCGTAAGAATTAAGATACCCAATAATGTTGAAGTAGATATCGCAAAAATTAATCATAAAGAGCTAAGGACTATTCGTCAACATATAGGGGTTATTTTTCAAGGCTTTAATCTTGTAAAACGCCTAACTGCATTAGAAAATGTAATGATTGGGCGATTAGGTCAAATTTCTACTTTGCGCAGTTTATTTTATGGTTTTACCGATGAAGAGGCCGATTTGGCTATGGATATGCTTAAATTGGTAAAGATGGATTGTATTGCCCATAGAAAGGTTGAAAGCATGAGTGGCGGCGAAATGCAACGTGTAGCAATTGCTCGCGCTATGTTTCAGGATCCATTTATGTTGCTGGCCGATGAGCCTATCGCAAATCTCGATCCTTCTAATGCCAAAGCTATAATGAACATATTAAAACCGCTTTCGGAGAAGATGCCGGTTATTGGTGTTTTTCATCAACCTGAAGTAATCTCGCAGTTTTGTACCCGAGTGATTGCAATTAAAGATGGGCGCGTTTTCTACGACGGATCGCCTAAATTATCACCAAATGTTTTGTATCAAATTTATGAAGAAGAATTCAGTAGTGTTGTTTCTTCAAATATTATTCAACAACAAGAAGTAGACGATTTATATGAAATCAAAGTATCTTAAAATATTATGCATACAATAACCCAAACTCAATTATTAAACAGTTCATTTTTGCAACGATTTAAAAGACCTTTGCTTATTGCTATTGTTTTAACTATAGTGTTAGTTGCATCTGGAGTTGTGGTTGGATTTAATATTTCTGATCTCTTCAAGGGTATTCCTAAAGGACTCGAAGTAATCGGTTTTATGATTCCTCCCCAATGGAATGCTTTTGGCGAAATGCTAAAACCTGCTTTAGATACCATTGTAATGGCTTTCTTGGGTACTATCATTGGCACTGTGTTATCGCTCTTTTTTGGATTGGCCGGAGCTGCCAATATTTCACCTAAATGGCTGCGAAATACCAGCCGATTTATTATAGCAACCGAACGTGCTTTGCCTGAAACTGTAATCATTTTAATTCTTGTTGCGGGTTTGGGGCTGGGACCATTTCCCGGAATTATGGCGCTTTCATTGGGTTGTATTGGAATGTTGGGAAAACTATTTGCCGATGCCATTGAGGAAATTGATCAGAAAACTTTGGATGCTATACAATCAACAGGGGCTAATAAATTTCAAATCATACGCTTTGGTGTTTTGCCTCAAATTGTGCCTGCAATTATTGCCAACACCATTTTTCGTTTCGAAATTAATATCCGCATGTCTGTTATTTTAGGTGCTGTTGGCGCGGGGGGTATTGGTTACGAATTATACCATTCATACGGATTACTCGAGTACCAGCGTGCAACTACAGCATTAATTTGCATTTTGGCATTGGTATTTATTACCGAAAGAATTTCAACCTACATGCGTAAAAAAATCCTGGATGAAAATGAGGTTATGAAGCGTGCTGATGCCAAAATCATTGCCCCTTCAAAGAAATTTAAAATCAGTATGTATTGGATTATTTCAATACTCCTTATTGTTACCATTCTTTTTTGGATTTTGCAAATTAACCCTATGGTATTTTTTACCGATTTTCATTATATGACCAGTTTGATTTTTAATGATATGTTGCCTCCAGATTTTGAAATATTATGGAGGAATACCAATATTTACAAAAGTATTTTTGAAACCTTAGCAATGGCATTTTTGGGAACCATAATTGGTGGTTCATTGGCTTTGTTCTTCGCTTTTCTGGCTGCCAGAAATACTACACCACATAAATGGGTGAGTGCATTGTCTCGTTTTTTTATGGCTTTCGAAAGGGTTACGCCTTCGCTAATTATTATTCTTATTTTTATTATTGCGCTTGGTATTGGATCTTTCGCTGGTACTTGTGCTCTTATTGTCGGAACCATTGGAACTTTCGGAAAATTATTTGCCGATTCTATTGAACATGTAGACAGATTAACCGTAGATGCTATTTATTCTACTGGCGCTTCAAAACTTCAAGCCATTCGTTTTGGTATCCTCCCGCAAGCTATGCCTTCAATTATTGCTACATGGTTTTATGCCCTCGATGTTAATATTCGAATGGCCATAGGTCTGGGAATTTTTGGCGGTGGGGGTATTGGTTTTGAACTTTATATGGCAATGAAAGTTCTTAGATATAAAGAGGCTTTAGCTCTTATCTTCTTTACAATTATCCTAGTTAGCTCTATAGAAAAAATTTCTGACTATTTCAGAAGAAGAATTTTACATAACGATAAAATATAAACTTTTAATTTTTTAAATTGAAATTTGCTAAAACTTTTTTCGCAGCTTTTTGCTCGCGCAACTATAAACTATTTACTGCCGGTCAGGTTGTTTCTAATTTAGGGTATTTAATCGAGCATATAGCTCTTACTTGGCTGGTGTATCGCTTAACAAATTCTGCATTCCAAGTGGGAATCCTCTTTTTTATTATGCAAATTACAATTTTTTTTACTTCGCCTTTTTCAGGCGTTTTGTCTGACCGCTTTCCTCGTTATAAAATTCTGCTAGTTACAAATGTTATTCTTGCTTGTGTTTCTTTTATTTTAGGTGTTTTAGTAGTATTTAATTACTTTAGCCTTATTGTAATTCTGCTTCTGCAAATTGTTGCTGGTCTTGCCCGTGGAATTGATAATCCTATCAGAAATACTTATGTAAATGATTTAATCGATAAACCAGAACATCTGATTAACGCTATTACCATAAATTCTTCTATGTTTAATCTGGCTAAGGTTGTTGGCCCAGTTATTGCAGCTTTATTAATTCCATGGATAGGAGAGGGGATTTGTTTTATCATAAATGGTTTTAGTTTCTTGTTTCTTATATACATTATATCTTGTTTAGATCATAAACCTCAATCGGTACCTGTATTTAATTCCAATGTTTTTGCCGATATAAGAGAAGGTTTTCAATACGCTTTTAGCTTTTCTCCCTTGCGAACCACCATTTTATTTATTGCCTTTATCGGATTGATGAGCTTCTCCTTAAATGTAACCATTCCTGTTTATGCAAAATTAATTTTAGAAGGAGGTGCTGATACATTCGGCTTTATTACTACTTTTTCGGGTATTGGTGCCCTGATGGCTGCATTATATTTGTCGCAGAAAAAAAATGCCCTAGGCTTAGATAGAACTATTTTTATTGCTGGTTTTATTTTTAATATCGGCTTTTTGCTCTTTGCTTATGTTGAAAATTTTTTACTCGCTTCTTTATTAATGCTGATTATTGGGTTCGGACAATTGTTGATTTTTGCTTCGGCAAGTTCTATTCTTCAAACTTTATCTGAAAAAAATAAGTTGGGTAGGGTAATAGGTCTGTATTTCATGGTTTTTATGGCTTGTACTACCGTGGGAAGTATTGTTATGGGAAAACTTACTGATATTCTCGGCCCAGCTTTTCTCATCAAAATTGTTTCTATACTATCTATCATGGGTACTTTTTTCTATGGTCTGCAAATTTCTAAAATCCGAAGAAAGGGTATCCGTCGTTTTATTCATTTGGGCATTGATTCTGTAACCTTAAGAAATAAATACTATAATCAGAAATTCAATTTAAAACCAATTTTTAAATATTGATCTAAAATTTACCTAACACTAATAATAAACTAATAATAGTGTACCAATTTTAAAGAAAAAAAATATGAATTCACACATCCTCACAAATTGCCGGATTGTAACACCTACAGAAAACTTTTTAGGTTCAGTTGTAATTGATAATGGCATCATTACTGATGTAATTAAAGATAAAAAATATCAAAATGCCATTGACCTGAAAGAACAATGGTTGATTCCTGGAATTATTGATATTCATTCCGATTATCTGGAAAAAGAAATCCATCCCCGCCCAAGTGCTGAATTTCCAGTTCCTTTTGCTATGCACTTTATGGATGCACGGGCTGCTGCATGCGGTATTACAACTCTTTTTAGTGCCATCAGTTTTTCTCACGATTCTATGAAATCAAGAAATTTTGAGGAGGCTATCGTCCTTTCAAAAATGATTGATGAAGCTTCATCAAATTTACTTATCCGACATTATATTCATGCCCGTCTCGACCCTAATACCGATGAGGTTTTAAATCATTTGCAGGCAATGAAAAATTTACACAATTTGAAAATTGTTGTGTTCAACGAAAATATTCCCGGTCAACGACAATTCCCTATGGAACGTGTTATTGAAATGCGCTCCAGATCGCTTGGTATTTCTAAGGAGGATGCTCTAGTTTTAATTACTAAATTTATTGAAGAAAAAAGTAAAATAAATCATAGAAATGCAATTCAAAATGCATTTGCCGGAATGGTTCCTTTGGGTAGTCATGATGATACCAATATCACGCATGTTGATGAGGCTTTACATTATGGTGCCACACTTTCTGAAATGCCTACTACTATCGAAGCTGCCAGAAGAGCCAAGGAATTGGGAATGTTTGTTTGTATGGGGGCTCCCAATTATTATAGGGGCGGCTCTCATTGCGGTAATCTTTCATGTATCGACACCATAAAAGAAAATTTGGTTGATATTTTATGCAGCGATTATCATTTTCCAACCATGCTGGGAAGCCTAGTTAAAATGTTACTTGAGGGTTACGATCCATCTTATGCGGTAAATTTGATGACCAAAAATCCTGCTGATTACTTAAATATGACCCAAATTGGTAGTATTGAAGTTGGAAAAACTGCTGATTTAGTTTCTTTTGATGTGTTTAATGATTACGGAGCCGTAACCAATGCCTTTGTTAACGGACAATTAAAATATGCCACCAATTATGCCTCTTCATTGGTTGAAGAAGCTCTGCAAGTTGAATGTCAATGCTAAAATAACTTAAAAAGCAATTACTTTTTCGTGATGAATATGTAACAGATAATCAAAATCTGTTATGTGTTCGTCACTTATGTCTGCTCCATTTACAAAATCACTTTGATACACCATTACCTTATTCTTGTTCTGGTTCTCTTGAATTACTTTTTTTGTTTTCATACTTCTCAGTTTAATATTAAGGTAAAGGTATATTTGCTATTTTAACTCTATGTTTATTTAATATTAATTACATGTTTCCTATCTGAAAGAGCTTATAATCCTCACTTAATTTAATGAACAGTTTATTAACATTTAAAATACCTTAGAGATTCAATTTCTTTATAATATAAATCACACTTCCAATAATACATGCCATACCGCCTATTCCTATTGCCATAGCAGCATGAGTCTGATCAGCTATATATCCCATAATTAATGCTAATGTATAAAATCCCATTACCCTGCCTCGCTTCGTATTGTCTACCATTTGTTGAACCAAGGTATTACTGCTTGCTAATTGCAACATAAGTCCCAATCCTACAAATATTAATATAACAAATGAAAGCACAAACGAGGTCGAAAACGAAAAAACAAGCAAGCCCAATCCAAAAAGTAAATTGAAATAGGGAAGAGCTTTTTCTAATCCAGATGAATTCTTACGCGAAGCCAAATAAATAGCTCCTATTAATGCGCCTATCCCCGATGCACCCATCAACATACCAAATGTTTGCGAGTTTCCCACTAACACTTCTTTAGCCACTACCGGCAATATTACAATATACGAAATGCCCATCAAACTGGTAAATGCTAATAGTAGTAATATGCTTTTTATTTTTTTATGTTTTGATATATAATCCAATCCGTCACGCAATTCCTGAAATGGATGCTGCTTGTCTTTTTTATCAGGAACATACTGAATTTTCATCAAGATTAATGAAATAATTACCAACAAATAGCTAATAGCATTTATCATAAAACAGCCCAATACCCCACTCTTAGCAATTATAAACCCTGCTAATGCTGGCCCCACTAATTTTGCTATGTTAACTATGCTTGAGTTAAGCGCTATGGCATTGCTTAAATCTTCTTTATTGTCTAACAGATTTACCATAAACGATTGCCTTACCGGTATGTCAATAGCATTTATTATTCCCAATAAAATACTCAACCATATTAAATGATTTATATTGATGATGCCTATGAATGTCATATAGGTAAGTAAAATAGCTTGTAACATGGCTAATATCTGAATCCATATCATTAGTTTGTATTTGTTTCTCCTATCAGCAATAACTCCTGCCAGGGGCGAAATAATTAAAAATGGTATTTGACCCGCAAAACTTACAAATCCTAATAGAAAAACCGAATCGGTAATTTCATAAACCAACCAGGGCATCGCCAATTTTTGCATCCAGGTTCCTACCAGCGAAATACCTTGTCCGGCAAAAAATAGCCTAAAATTACGGTATTGTAATGAGCGAAAGGTAGTTTGGAATCCCTGTTGAAAATTCATATGTTGCTTTTTACTTTTGAAGAGCAAAAATACCTCATATCTCTTAAAGTTATATTTATAATTTGTTTACATTTAGTTAATGTTCCTATATTTTTAATTTTAATAATAACAAATATCTCATCTATTCATCATTTATCGCTAACATTTTAATATTAATATCGCATTTTGTTTGCAAGAACAACAAAAAACCATGCAATAAAACCCAAAAGGCAAAAATTATACACGAATGAAAAAGTTGATTCTATTGTTCCTGATTCATTTATTAAGCTCGTATGTATATACTCAGAATAATCATGCTATATCTGGTAAGGTTGTTGATGCGGTAAATGATAATGTTTTACCTTATGCTACTGTAGTATTGTATAAAAGCGATTCGGTGATGGTAAAAGCTTTGGCGGCTGATGATCGTGGTACTTTTTTGTTTCAAAATATTTCTGGGGGAAACTATTTCATTAGGTTATCTTATATTGCTTATGAAACACGTTATTTGCAAATTAATTTGCCTGATGATTCAATCACTAAAAAAAATATCGGTACAATAAAGCTTTCTGCATCTGTTAATAAGCTTTCAGATGTTAAGGTAGTAGCACAAAAAAATACTTGGAGTCATGAGGGCGATAAAATGACAGTAAACGTTTCAATGGATCCCGCATCTGGCATCTTGAATATGGCAGATTTGCTAAGTAAAACACCTTCAGTGTCAGTAGACGATGAGCAAAATATTAGCATCAGAGGCCGTAGTGATTTTTTGGTTTTTTACGATGGAAAGCCTTTTAATCCCGCTCAATTACCTTCTTTATCATTGTCTGGTATTGAAAAAATTGAAGTGATAACCAATCCTTCTGCTAAATACGATGCCAGTGGGATGGGAGGGGTGTTGAATTTATATTCAAAAAAAAATACAGGCAATTCGTATAGTGCTCTCGTTAATATAAGCGCAGGTTTTGTTAATAGACGAAAAGGAGATGTGGCTTTTTTTTATGCAAAAAACTTTTGGAAATTCGGATTTTCTGCTTCGTATAATTATATGGAATCTAATTGTTTTAGCGATCGAAAACGTTTGTTTTCTTATAATGATACCAATTTTTACACCAAAGACTTTTTTAAAAGAATTGATGTTAAATACGACCACTTTATTAAGTTAGATGCTTGCTATGATAATAAGAAATGGTCTTTTGGAGGCGATTTGAAATATGGATTTTTTGGATTAGGTAAAATTAAAAAGGGACCTGATGAATCAGGGATTGAAAACTCAGAAACACCTGTAATGACCGAATCAAATTATGTTAATTTTAATTCAAATATTGTATGGCCCTATTTGGAGGCTTCTTTTATTCCCCGCTATATAACCCCAAGTGGAAAGAATAAATGGGATGCTTTGCTTTTCGCTTCTGTTTCTAACGGCTTTAATAATTACATCTTAAATTATTATCATTCTTCTGATTTATCTGATACTCCAGAGTATTTTTTTACCGATTTGATCGGTGAACGCACAGATGTTTCGGCTGAAATAAACTACGAGTATATAATAAGTAAAAAAGTCTCCCTTGAAACGGGCACCAAATCCAAGCTTTTTAAGTCGATGGAGGACTACCGCATACAACTCGATCAATTATTGCCAAACAGTCGTTTTGGTGTTTTTGAAAATGGAATAGGATTTTTACATGCTACTACAACCAATCAAGCCGCTTTTGCTAATATAAAGGCTGAATTTTCTCAATTTAAATCAAACATCGGACTGCGTTACGAAAATTACCAAAGAGTAAATGATAGCCATGAATCCTATCATAAGCTTGCTACAAGTGAATTATTCCCTGTAGTATCCGTTTTATATAGTTTTTCCGATAGCTTTTCTACGGCATTATCAACAGGAAAGCGAATCCATCATCCATATCCCTGGTTGGTTAGTCCGTTTATTCTGATTAACGATGGCTTAAATGTTACTAAGGGCAATATGTATTTAAAACCCGAATGGGGCTGGAATACCGAGTGGCTATTGAATAAATCATTTAAAAATTTTCAATTGGTCAATACCGTTTATTACAGGCATTCATATAATTCTAATACCCAAACGCAAAATCAACTGTTTCACTCATTTTTTATGTACAGTTTTGAGAATGTCCGTTTGCGTGAGTTTCTGGGAAGCGAATTGGTTACAAATATATTGTTGTTTAATAAGGTTAAATTTCAATTATCCCTTAATTATTTTTATAACAGATTGGCGGGCGATATATCGTCTGTGAAAAATTTTGATAAAGCAAACACTTCTTATGAAATAAAAAATAACATTTCTTTTCAAGTAGTTAAGAGCATTCAGATACAAATTTCATCTCATTATATAGGTAAAGAACTTGACCCACAAGGAATTACCATGCCAATCTATTTTTCAAATTTAAATATTAAATTCCCAATTTATAAAAACAAAATATCGGGTTCACTTTATGCTTCTGATATTTTTTATACCAGTAAAATGACTCATTACAATATTTTTGAGAATGAGAATGCGGGGTATTATTCAAAATGGCACAAACCCTATATGATGTTTTCACTTAGTTTTAATTTGAACCAATACAAAGAGGTTTTTAAATCTAAAATTGAATCGCAAAAAGGTGGATTATAAAAAGCTTGCGTTACTATGCTCTTTTGTTGATTGATTTACCTTTTTATTGGCTATATCCATGATCATTTGATAAAGTTTATTCTCTTTATAATCAGATATAAGCAACTTGCTTTCATCATCATTTGCTTTAATTAAACTTTTATAGCCTTCAATTTGTGCCATTACTCCCGATTCAATAAACTTTACTTTGGCTTGCTTGGCTGCAGAATAATCGTGGTTGTTGTCGCCAATAAATAGCATCCTGTCACAACCAATACCGGTAAGTTGAGCAATTTTTAAAATGAGTCCGGTTTTGCTATTCACCATATCTAAGGCGGGCGCAGGGTCATTCTTTCCTAATATCATTGAGAAATAGCCAACTAATTGATGTTTTTCAAGTATCGCTTTTATCAATAGTTCTGATGTGGCCGATACAATTATCAATTGAAAATTTTTAGACAATAGTTTTATATTTTCTTCAACACCTGGCAGCAAGCTTGCTTTTTCAATACTCAAGGCATACCTAATTTCATAGCGGGTTTCTATTATTCTTGATACAAGTTCTGAATTGCTCTGGGCCGAGTTAGTAATAATTGCCTTCAAAATTGCCGGCGCCATTTGATGTGTAATAAAAATATTTCTAATACATTGATGCGTTAATTCCCAATTATCTATTACCGATGCAATATCCTCATGTAACATTTCCTTTTTCAATGTACCTTCCGCATATAATTTGATTATAGTTTGCCACCATGCTTCTACCTGTATCGAAAAACTTGTTACTAATGTATCGTCAAAATCAAACAGCAAGGTGTGAAGGTTAAATGTGCCCCAATGATGCTTGAACCAATTCATTGCACTTTTTATGGCTTGCTGGTTCGGATCGGTTAATTCGTTTAATTCTATTATTTCACTGCTTGCTTTGGTTTTTTGCATGGGTAACCACTGATATTGATAGAGCTTCCCTGCTATTATTTTATTATTATCCATTACTATATAGCCACCATATACGGGCATGCTTTCATAATGTCTTACTTCAGACAATATTTTATTGGTTTTTAAACTAAGTATTCTTTTTACACTTTCTTTTATTTGCTCCGATCGTTCATAGGTTTCTGAATAGGGCGATTTTAATAGGGCTTTTATAACTATTTCAGATTTTGTGTTATTTCTTTTTAGCCATTCTATTACATCCTGACTCAAAACCTTACCGGTATGTCCCAGTAATAAAATCTCTATTTTTGTCCCTTCAAATTCCATATATTCTTTTAACAGACAAATGTGGCCTTTTTTTGTTTTTATTTGGTTTGAATTGCGTTAAAATTAAACTATTTTTTTAACACATTTTAAACATAATACTAATCCTTGGTAATAGAGACCCGCTCATGCTGCTCTTGTGAAAAGCGGGTGCCTGTGAATCCTTTAATGATGCCGAAGCTATGTGGGACTTGAATGACAAATTGTTCAGCATAACTTTCTACGCAACAAAATAACTCATAACTCATAACTCATAACTCATAACTTATAACTCATAACTCATAACTCATAACTCATAACTCATAAACCCTTAATATTTTAATTACCGTAAACTAATGATAAAGCTTTTCATTTACAGGAAATTTAAATCTTACTGAAATGAAAAAGAATATTTTGTTATTTCTAATTACCTTCCTGTTTGTCATGCAGGCATGTAAAAAATCTGAAAAAGCCGATATGGTTTTGCTAAACGCCGATATCATAACGGTTGATGATGCCAAACCATATGCTTCTGCTATGGCTATAAAAGGAGATAAAATTTTGGCCATAGGTTCTGAAAAGGAAATAAAGAAGTTTATTTCTGATAATACAGAAATTATTGATGCTCAAGGTGCTTGCATCACCCCTGGCTTTAATGATGCCCATTTGCATATTTCTCCTTTGTATGCTGAAAACCATATATTGGGAACTGTAAGCCTTATGCCGCCTCGAGTTTCTAGTATGGATACACTAATTGCTCTATTAAAGAGAAAAGCAGAGATAACCCCAGATGGTTTATGGGTAACAGGTTCTCGTTATGATGATATGATTTTGGGTGCACATCCAACAAAAGCAGATCTCGATAAAATATCCGATAAGCATCCGGTTGTTGTTCGTCATTCCAGCGGTCATGTGTCGGTGGTAAATTCCTATGCTCTTAAAATGGCTGGAATTACTCGAAATACCCTTGATCCTCCCGGAGGTGCTTTTGTTCGTGATGCTAAAGGCGAACCCAATGGAATTTGTCACGAAAGTGCTGGTGGGGTAATTCGTAAAGCCGGACCAAAAATGCCTGAACCAAATGATGAGGAAGAGTTGAATGCTTTTATTCACTGCTTGTATAATTTTGCAGCTAAGGGTATCACCAGTGCAGGTGATGCGGGTATGAGTCCTAAAAAATTGAAACTTTTTGAAAGTGCTTATAAAAAGAATTTGCCAGTAAGGATAAACATGATGCTTTCGAATTCCTTTTTAAATCTTGCCGACAGCATTAAAATAGATTCAACCATTGATCCAAATTACCTTCGATTAAAAACCATTAAAGTCTTTCAAGGAAATTCTTTATCGGGTCGTACCTGCTGGCTTAATCAACCTTATGAAATCATTAACCCCAAAACGGGCAAAAAAGACTATTATGGCATTCCTCCCGCACGTTCTCAAGAATCACTTGATTCACTATTTAAAGCCATTCATGATGCGGGCTACCAAATTGCAGTTCATGCCAATGGCGAACGCGAAATAAATATGTGCCTAAATTCTATAGAAAAGGCTTTAAAAGAAAATCCAAGGACTGATCACCGCCACCGTATCGAACATTGCAGTGTGGTGGATGATACTATTCTAAACCGAATTAAAACTTTGGGGGTGGTTATTGTTCCTCATTCTTATATCTATGAGCATGGTTCAAAAATGGAAGAATATGGCGACTATAGATGGGACAGGATGCATCCAAATGGTTCTGCTCTTAAAGCAGGCATTCCAGTAGCAGGTAGTTCTGATTATGGTGTTAGTCAGGCATGGCCTATGCTCCGTATTATGAGCTTGGCTACCCGAAAAAGCCGCGAAGGAAAAATTTATGGTGCCTCGCAAATAATTTCTGTGCACGATGCCATAAAAATATGGACGATGGGCGGCGCTTTTGTTACCTTCGAAGAAAATATCAAGGGCTCGTTAAGTCCAAATAAATTAGCCGATTTTGTATTTCTTTCTAAAAATCCCGAAAAAGTGCCGGTCGACTCAATTATGCATATTCAGGTTCTTAAGACTTTTGTTGGGGGTAAAAAAGTATTTGAATTATAAGTCTATTTTAAAACAAAAGCCATATTTCTTAAAGCCCATGTTTTCATAGAATGCATGGGCTTTTTCTCTATGTTCACTGCTCGATAACGACATCTTATAGCATCCATAATTCTTACAGATTTCAATGGCATATTCCATCAATTTTTTCCCTATGCCCATTGAACGATATTCAGAATCTACTACTACATCTTCAACAATGCCAGAGGGCGCACCTTTATGCGCCAAATTGTCCATGATAAGCAATTCAAATGTTCCTATAACTTTTTGATCCAGCTCCGCTATATACAAATGAAAATTTGGGTATTTTTCAAAGCGTTGCCATACTTCTATGGCTTCATTTTCTTGTAACACATCTTCACCGTCAAACTGACTGTATAAATGAATTAAGCGGGGAATATCGCTAATCCCCGCTTTTCTGATTTGAATATTTTGAACCATATCTTTTATTCTGTTATAAGTCTTAATTGTATAGAAGTTTCAAATTTTTTAGACGGACCTACCAAGATGTTTTCTATTTCAAGAGGTATTGCAATTTCTTTAGCACCCATCTCGCTCGGATTGTACTCAAACTCAATATAGCTTACTGCATTTGGTTTTAATACCATACTTGTAGAAATTTTAATTTCAGTATTTGTCGATTTTGTTTTTATGCTAAATTCTATACCGCTTGTATTTTTTATCATCAGTAACGATTTGTTTCGAATCGATTTTTTAAACAACTTATGCTGAGGAAGTATTTCAATGCTTTTGGTGAAAATTTCTTTAACATAAATTTCTTTACCCATCAATTGATGATTAAACAAAACTGCAGTTCTACCTGCAACCAGCGCTTCCTGTATGGCTGCTTCCGTTTTTTCTTTTGCAAATACCAAGGTCAAACTTCGGTGATTATTTCCCAAAAGATCATAATCGTGATCAATTGGCAAATGCACATCTGAATTCCCCATTATAGTTAAGCTTTTATCGTTGCACCATGCAAAGGCATCATCGTAATATCTCGAACTGTTAACAATTTCAATTCCTTGAAATAGTTTTTCTTTATATAAAAAATCTTGAGTGGCCGACCATTTCCCATACTTCTCTGAAGGATGATTCCAAAAAATAAAGGCGCCTTGCTTTTTTGCTTCTTTTAACGATTCTATTGAATCCACATTGGCTATTAAATTATTATCTTTTGTGAAAATTGCATTGATGTGTCCCATTGGCTTTTTGCGGGTTACTTCGGTTCCTCTGATAACAATAATGTCAAATTTTTCGCCTGCTTTTGCTGCTATATCATATGAACGGTTATGGTCTGCTTTGATATCATTTTCATGCGGACGGTATTCTAAATGCTCCGTAATTGCTATGGCATCCAAGCCTTCGTTCCATGCTTCCATTACCCTAACATCTGGCCATACTTTTCCATCGGAAAAAACAGTATGAATATGAAAATCACATTTTAATGTTTTATAGCCTCCTACATCAGGTATGCTTATTTCATTTCGTTGTTGTTTTTGGGCATTTAAACCGAGTACAATTACAAATAATAAGCTTGCGAGTATTACAATTTTTTTCATGGTTATTTAGTATTTATATTCATTAACATTTCCATACGTTTCTCTTTTAATGGCATTCCACTGTTATCAACTTCAAAAATTAATTCTGCAAGATCTATTCTGATGCGTTTGTGTCGAATCTCTATGGCTCCTTTTCCATCAGTTTCAATTAGCATATACTCCGTTCCGGGGTACAAAATCATGCCTTGCTCTGCATCCATTCTTTCCATGCATATACCCGAACAGCCGGCATTTAGAAATATACGACCTTTGTACCTTTTTACATATGTATTATGGGTGTGTCCACCAGCAAAAATTTGACTTTGATGTTGCTGTATTATGGTGTCAAAAACCGCATCATCTGAGTTTTCTTTTAGTATTCCGCGATTATCTCCAGGTGATGCATGGAAAACATGAAGCTGATAGTATTCGTCTAGTTTATATATGATATCTATGGGTAATCTCGATAAATCTACTATTTCTTCGTTGCTAAAAATTTCACTGCACCATCCTACACTGGGTCTGATAGCATCTTTCAATTTTAAATAGCTTTCACTGTTTCTGTTTGAACGATTTGCATCTATTATAAAATCTTCAGTGTTTCCTCTTACCGATTCTATTCTTTGTTCTTTTAAAATCCGGTAAATTTCTTTAGGATTGGGTCCGTTGATATACGAATCGCCTAAACAAAATACTTTGTCAGCTTGCTCCTTTTTAATATCAAGCAAAACATTTTGTAAGGCAGCAGCATTGCCATGTATGTCACTAATTAATGCTACTTTCATTTGTATATTTTTTTTTTGATTCAAGTTATAGATTTGCTATTTTTCATTTAGAAATACAAAGTTTTTTACATTTCTCGCCATCTTCCTAATGTCATTATACAAACTGTCGTGTGATTCTACGTATATAAGTTGATCTCTTATTGAATCGGGGTACATTATTAAAGCAATTTTTTTATAGGCTTTCCATAATTCTGGATCTTTGATATGAATTTGAAGATAGGCTTGTTTGATTTTTTCTTTTAAATCTGCAGGTAAATCACCTCGTACCGAGATAGGTGCGGGAACATAGGGCTCTGATTTCCATAATATCGTATAAGAATCTGGAGTAATGCGCTTTTTTGCTATCATATAATTTAATGCGGTTGTATAAGTGCAGGTTATATCTACTTTGCCCGATATAGCTGTCATTATTGATGAGGTATGATCTTGGGTAAAACTCACTTTCCTAAAGCTAGTTTCGGGTTCTAACCCAATTGAATTCAAATAATTTCTTGGAAATAAATGGCCTGATGTTGAAGCTGGATCTGCAAAACTTAAACTTAGCTCACTTGCTCTTCTCTTTACATCGTCCATGTTTTTTAATCCCGATCTTGAACTGGTTATGATTGCACTACTTGTAAAACGCTTGCCGTCATTTTCTCCAACCATAACTATGGCTTCTGCCCCAGATCTCTCGGCTGCCATTATATATGAAAGCTCGCCTAATTGTGCAATGTCTACTTTTTTTGCCCGCATGCCTTCAATAACAGCAGCATAACTGGTACTCACAAATACATCAACTTTTTTTATACCTGTCTCCTTTTCTAAGTATCGAGCCATTCTATTGATGTTGTTCATCCGCTCCGAAGGATCATCTCCTCCTGTAAACCCAATTACCAACTTTTCAGGATATGCCCCTTCTTTTTTGCCCGCACAACTTATCAATATCAATGACAATAACAAGTATATTATTTTTTTCTTCATATTATTATTTTTTCTTTAGTGTTTCATTCATTCTTGCTATCTCTCTTAATCCATCATACATGCTATCATGAGCGGCTACAAAACGAATGGAATCACGATAACTATTTCCTTTATAGGTGTAGCGAATATAATTATTGAAAATGGCTGTATCATTCTTATGCATTTCTAAAATGGCTTTTTGTATGCTATTCTTTAATTCAATAGGCAGTTTATTGCTAACACAAATCGGATCGGTATAAAGTTTTTCCGATGTCCAAATGATATTAATTTTGCTACTGTCTATAGCTTTATTTGCCATTAGCCTACTAACCGATTCACTACTGGCAGCACCAATATCGGTATGACCATTGCTTACTGATAATATGGTGGCGGCATGACTTCCCGAAAAAGATACTTTCTTAAAGTCACTTTCCGCTTGAATCCCTATGGTACTCAAAAAGTGTCG
>JFJP01031719.1_pt1 | contig 20910 bp, 30 predicted proteins | sample 431651 | NCBI WGS metagenome assembly JFJP01 (sample SAMN02602958, study PRJNA72255) | Microbial mat metagenome, whole genome shotgun sequencing project. | biome: fresh water; feature: sink hole; material: water; isolation source: purple microbial (photo- and chemosynthetic) mats found in...
TCAATGTTAGCGTATTGGCTGAAACAAGCATCGCTATATTGGATTTTGAATTAAATGACGTGACCTTAGCTCCTCGAATACCCGCTGAAATTCAAAGAACAGCGAGTATAAAAGCTATGCTAGAAGGCGAATTAAAAAGAGCAGGTTACAAAATTATTGCGATTGACTTAAATGCTCAACACAAAGCCAACGCTGGTTTTGGGTATCTTTTTGACCACGATGATATTGCCGCAAAATTAGCCGAGAAAGCGGGGGCTGATTATGTATTGGTGGGCAGATTGCATAAACCAAGCTTTTTATTCGCTTATATCATGGGACATTTAATCAGCGTTAAAGACAGTCAATTAATTGGCAATTACATTTCGGAAACAAAAGGCGGAGATAAAAAATTAACGCTAAAAGGAGTTGAAAGTCTTGCTGTTAAAATCGACAACGATTTAGATAATATTTACACGCCACCACAGCCTTCTAGGAAATAATCATGAATAAATACTTTTCACAATCAGCTTTACTTCTAAGCTTGGCATTAACTGCTACGACTGCCTCCGCTCATACTGGCGCACATGAAATCAATGGTTTCATCAGCGGATTTTCACATCCTTTCATGGGCTTAGACCACACTTTAGTCATGTTGGGCGTTGGATTATTAGCAAGTCGTTTAAACAAAATCAACGCCAGTTTAACTGTCGCGGCATTTTTAAGCTTTATGAGCATCGGCGCAGGACTAGCTTTAGTCGGTTTTGAAATGCAAAATGTTGAAATCGGTATTCTGGTTTCTGTCTTAATGACAGGTTTGTTGCTCGGCACATCACGCCAACTGCACAGCGCGTTAATAGCCACTTTGGTAGCCAGTTTCGCGTTATTTCATGGTTTCGCGCACGGTGCAGAAATGCCACAAGCCGCACAGCCAATCAATTACGCGGTAGGATTTTTACTGGCAACTGCGCTGTTACATGCAATCGGTTTAGGTCTAGGTGCGCTGTTAAATAAACACCAACTGGGCTTAAAGATTGCAGGTTTTACTACCTGCGGATTAGGTTTGTATCTATTAATCAGTGCATAAATACAACTTTTAATATCAATTGGAGTACAAACCTAGGTTTGTACTCCATTATAAAATCAAGGAGTTACGCATGAGCAGCCAACCCGCCATTCCATCCTCTGCCGTCTACGTTTATGAACTTCCAGTGCGTTTATGGCACAGCATCAACGCCTTATCTATCATTGTGTTAGCGATTACGGGCTATTTGATTGCCAGTCCGTTGTCTTCTGTTGGCGGTGAAGCCTCTGACCATTTTTTGATGGGCTATATTCGTTTCGCACATTTTGCCGCCGCTTATATTCTGGTTATCAGCTTCCTATTTCGGATTTATTGGGCGTTTGCCGGAAACGAACACGCGCGACAATTATTTATGCCGCCTTTGCTGTGTAAAAAATTCTGGTCTGGCGTATGGCATGAAATCCTCTGGTACAGTTTTATTGACAAACAACCGCGCAACTATGTCGGACACAATCCGTTAGCGGTGTTGTTCATGCACCTGATTATGGTGTGGGGAACGCTGTTTATGGCGGTGACGGGGTTCGCGCTGTATGGCGAAGGCGAGGGACAAGGCAGTTGGCAATATTCGCTGTTTAGCAGTTGGGTGATTCCGCTGTTTGGACAAAGCCAAGACGTGCATAGCTGGCATCATCTGATGATGTGGGTGATTATTTGTTTTGTGATTGTGCATATTTATGTCGCGGTGCGTGAAGATAAACTGTCGCGGCAAAGCATGTTAAAAACCATCAAAACCGGCTGGCGCACCTTCAAAGATGACGCGCCCTGCAATGACTAAGGTTTTACTGCTCGGCATCGGCAATCTGCTATGGGCAGATGAAGGTTTTGGTGTGCGCGTCATCGAAACATTATTAAAAAATTACACTTTCCCCGACAACATCACCGTGCTGGACGGCGGTACACAAGGCATGTACTTGGTGCAGCACATTCAAGACTGCGGCATTTTAATCGTGTTTGATGCGATTGATTTCGCGCTTTCCCCTGGCAGTTTAAAGCTGATTCACAATGAAGACGTGCCGAACTTTATGGGCGCGAAAAAGATGAGTCTGCATCAAACTGGCTTTCAAGAAGTTCTGGCAATGGCACAAATGCTGGGACAATACCCCGCACATTTATTATTAATCGGTGTGCAACCTGTTGAATTAGATGATTATGGCGGTAGTTTGCGTCCGCAAGTGAAAGTGCAAATTCAACCCGCGATTGATTGTGCTTTGCAGTATTTATCTAATTTCAATATTCAATTCAGTCCTATCGAACCGGACACCAACGTAACACTCGCTGACCCGATGCTTGATATGCTCCGTTACGAAGCTGAACGCCCCGCTGAATCGGTGGCTTGTCGGGTCGGAGATGAGCGCGTGGTGTTTGCGCCGAATGTAAAAATTATTCCGCCGTCCAGTGTGGAAGGGGCGATTCCGATAGAAGTTGATTTTCGCGGCAAATATAACGAAACCAGCGCAAGCTGATAGTTAAGCGGTAAAATGCAGGTTTTAGCGTTTTGGAGTGAAAACAATGAATTTAGCTGAAACTATTTATCAAAAAAGTCTTGATTTACCCGCAGAAAAAGCTATTGAAGTAATTGATTTTATAGATTTTCTAAAAAATCGTCTTACTTCTAAAAACAGATTTCATTTTCAAGCCCAAGAAAACAGTTTAAAAATATTGCTGTCCTCTTGGAGTCTTTTAGAAGAGGAATTTCCTGAAATAGCCGATTTGCCGCCCATAGCTGAGGATATTTTTTAATGCGCCGTTATTTGCTGGATACCAATATTCTCTCGCATTTGATTAAGCAGCCACAGAGTGTGGTAGCACAAAAAGTATCGAATCTAGAACGTGATGTTTTTTGTACCAGTGCGATTGTTGCCTGTGAGTTGCGTTATGGTGTTGAGAAAAAAGGCTCTGTGAAATTGACTGAGAAGGTGGAGTTGTTGCTGAGTCAAATAGATGTGTTGCCGTTAGAACATCCCGCAGTCAGTTTGCATTACGGGCAGTTGCGTGCTTTTTTGGAGCAGCGAGGACAGATTATTGGTAGCAATGATATGTTGATTGCGGCTCATGCGTTGGCATTGGATGTGGTTTTGGTGACGGATAATGTGGATGAGTTTAAGCGAGTTCCGCAATTGCAGATTGAAAATTGGTTGTTATTAAATGAGGTTTAAAAAAAGACGCGCTTGATTTTCGCGGCAAATATAACGAAACCAGCACAAGTTGATATTTGCGGTAAAATGCAGGTTTTAGCGTTTTGGAGTGAAATTATGCAACAAACTACATTGAGTTATGTCGAATCGCATTTTAGCGAAATGTATCATCGCGTTATTGAAGAGCAGGATGTTTTTCTCATAACTCAAGAAAATGGGGAAAATATTGTAATGATGCCGCAATCCTTGTTTGATGCGTGGCAGAAAGAGGTGCATGATGCTAATTGATACCGCAGAACTAATGTCCGTAGCAGACGTTTTACCGATAGATTTAAAAATACAACTGATTGATAAATTGCTGAATAGCTTAAATTTATCATCGCGCAGTGTCGAGACTGCTTGGCAGGAAGAAGCCGAAAAAAGAGTCTTAGAGGTTCAATCGGGGCGGGTTGTGCCTGAAGACGGTGAACAAGTATTTGCCGATATTTGGCAGAGATTGCAAGAATGAAATATGTTTTTCACCCACAGGCACGCCGAGAATTCAATCAAGCCATTGATTATTATCAATCCTGTAAAAAAGGTTTAGGGAAAGATTTTGCCAAGGAGGTTTATGAGGCAATTCAGCGGATTATGGCGTTTCCAGAAGCGTGGACTTTGTTGTCAGCGCATACGCGGCGATGTTTAACGCAACAATTTCCTTTTGGAATTATTTATCAGGTTTTGACGGATAGGATTTTGATTGTTGCAGTGGCGCATTTGAATCGAAAACCGGATTATTGGTTAAATCGGATTGAGGAAAAATAGGGCGAGTACGCTTTTTTGCCCACCTTAATGTTTTCTGATTGAATGCTTTTCTATGTAAAAAAACGCGGAGAAAAAATAATGAAAAAAATAAAACTGGTTTTAATTGTGTTATTTGCGCTGCAAACAGCTGGGATTTTTGCGGATAGCTCAAACACAAAGTCATCACAATCTGTTGTACAACAGGTTGTATCAGAAAAGGAAGAAGAGGCTAAAAGGGAGCGTGCTGCTCAACAGATATACCAACGTGCTAAACGAGCGCAGCTTGAGGCAAAACTTATACAGCAGCGCAATCAAGAAAGAGACCAAGTAAATCAAGTTGTATCTGTAAAGAAATATAGCCTTGAAAGTAAAGAAGATGTCAGTCTTGCAAATGTAAAACGTGGAAGAATTAAACTAAAAATAGCGAACAATTATATTCCAAACGAATTAGAAATAAGAAATATTGCTATAGATGCGTTGGAAAAATATAGAGGAGTATGGCAAGAGGGAATAGTATTTTTTTATGTAAAGAATATGCCAATCAATGATATTGCCTATGCGTCTGTTGATTTCAATCATTCTACTTTAGGAAAAATCACTGTTATGCCATTTGCTTTAGAGCTAAGTGAAATCAAAAAATAGCTCTTAGGCTAGGTTAGCTGTTTTTACAAAGTAAAAAAGCGTAACTCAGCATAATCAATAACTTAATTTCACAGAGATTCTCATGCCAACCATTAGCCAATTCTACGGCATCATGATTCAAATGTTCTGGAACGAACACGCGCCGCCACATTTCCACGCAACTTACGGTGAATACAAAGCCACTGTAAACATTCGAGAACTCAGCATTATTGAAGGAAGTTTGCCAAGACGTGCCACGCAGTTAGTATTAGATTGGGCAGAACTTCATCAAACCGAATTACTGGAAGATTGGGATTTGTGCATCAGCAATCTTCATCCAAAACCTATAGCCCCTTTGAAATAATCATGTATTGGGATATTTTAAAAGTTAATTCGATTGCCCCCAGAACATTAGAAGTCACGTTTTCTGATGGTTTAAGCGGCACTGTTTTTATTGATAATTCCTTTTGTACAGGCGTTTTTGAAGTTCTAAAAGACGATTCTGCAATCGAAACAGCTTTTGCTGAAAATGGCGCGGTCACTTGGTCTAATGGACTCGACCTTGCGCCGGATACCCTGTATTGGGAAATAAAAAACAATGCTAATCGTCATTATGTGATAGCTCGTAGCTCGTAGCTCGTAGGCTGGGTTAGCTGTTTTTACCAAGTAAAAAAACGTAACCCAGCATCAGCCTTATATTTGCAAGGAAAACCCCATGATAAACTCAGAAACCATCTTAGCGCAGTTGCAAATCTCCAAAGAAAACCTACTCAATGAAGTTTCTTTGCTACTCGGTAAAAAACAACTTGCCGAATACCGCATGGAAACCGAATATTTTGAAAAAAAATATCAACAAACTTTTGCCGAATTTAATCAAGCCTTTCAAACCCAAACCGCAAATTACGAAATGGAAAATGACTGGCTAAATTGGAAATTCGCCTCAGAAAGTTTCAATTACTGGCAAACACTGCTTAATTAAAATGTTCCTCGATATTTTTGAACATTATCAAGATATTATTGCCAGCTACGATATTGTGCAATTTAGAATGGTCGGTGCATCGTATCAATTTGTTGCCAAAGTCAGCCTGAAAAATCAAACCGAATTGCATGTGAAAGATTATCTGTTTTTGGATGGCGCACAAAAATACTCATACCATTGGCAAGATGCACAAGGAGATTGTATTGTGCGCTGGGATAACGCACCGCATCATCAACAGGTAAGCACATTTCCTTTTCATAAACATTTAGGCAAACAAGAAACCATCGCCGAGTCGCCACCGATGAGATTAAATGCAGCACTGGATGAGATTAGAAAAATACTTAAATATCATTAAGTTAATAGCGCGTAGGCTGGATTAGCTGTTTTTACGAAGTAAAAAAGCGTAACCTAAGCATCAGCTTTACAACAAAACATCTTGGAAAATTTAAAATAAATTCAAACACCATGAACGCATTATTAGAAATAGAACAAGCCGTTTCACAACTTCCAGAAAATGACTTAGCGGCTTTCAGAAAATGGTTTGCGCAATTTGATGCTAGCGCGTGGGATGCACAATTTGAAAACGATGTTATGGCAGGAAAACTGGACGCATTAGCCGAAGAAGCCCTGCGTGACCTGCACGAAGGTCGCTGCACTGACTTATGAAGCATCGTGCAACGCCTAAGTTTTGGCAGTTTTATTCAGCACTGCCGTTACCCATCCAACTGCTTGCCAAACAGAACTACAAATTATTAAAACGCAACCCTTTTCATCCGTCACTGCATTTTAAAAAAGTGGGGCGATACTGGTCTGTGCGAATTAGCATTCATTACCGCGCGGTTGCAGTGGCAGAAAGCCAAAATATTGTCTGGTTTTGGATAGGTCATTACACTGAATACGACCGATTGATTAAAACAAAATGATTGGAGAGCTTTTTAATGTGCTTAGGAATACCCATGCAAGTAGTTGATTTTAATGGTGAATATGCTATCTGCCAACGTGACAGCGAACAACATTTAATCGACACGCAATTAGTCGGCAAACCGCAAATCGGCGATTGGTTATTAACGTTTCTCGACACCGCGCGGGAAATCATCAGCCCTGAACACGCCACGCAAATTCAAGACGCTTTGCAAGCCTTAACCCTCACCTTGCAAGGTGAAACCAACATTGACCATTTATTTGCCGATTTGGTCAACCGCGAACCGCAACTTCCTGAATTTTTACGAGTGCAATCATGACAGATATTTACCTCCCCATTATTGGACAAGGCAGCCAACCCAAAGAAGAAGATGGTGTGGACTTGGACTTTATGCGCTTGCCCAGTGCGATGGCAACTTACGCAATGCCGCAAGTCTCAGTCAAACTAGAACCAGAATCCATTGCCCGGGTAAAAGCCCTATTGCAAGAAGTGCAAGCCGCGTTAAGCCATTTCGACCCCGACCACGATAACAGCTTTAACGTGCGCAATCTGACTGAACAAGAACAAGCCTTTTTAAATGAAATTCTTGGTGAAGGTGAAGTCAGCATTATTCAAAACGATGATTTAAATACCCAGATTCAAGAATCGGTCTTAGCGGGCGTATGGCGCGTGCGCTGTTTTAATCCAAAAAATAGTAAATTAAGTTACGACAGCATCGAAGTCGCTGATATTCCAAAGATTATTAAAGAATACACCTTTGAAAGCGCGGCAAAACAACTGCATTTTGATAATGAAAATCTGCCCAATGGCTTAATGAATGCCTTGCCGTTAATTGCAGAACTCAATGCTAAGGTTGCCGATTTTAAACATGATAGCCAAGCACATATAATTAATTTAAGTTTATTGCCGCAAACTCCCGAAGACTTAGCGTTTTTATATGAAACATTGGGCAAAGGCACAACGTCGATTTTGTCGCGCGGCTATGGCACGAATCGGATTACCAGCACCCTGACCGATAAAGTGTGGTGGGTGCAGTATTTTAATTCGGACGACACGCTGATTTTAAATACTTTGGAAGTGAGCGAAGTGCCGAGTGTCGCCTGCGCTGCAATGGAAGATTTAGAAGATAGCGCAACGCGCTTGGCAGAAGTTTTGGCAATTTATTAATCAGATGCACTGGCAAAACCTAAATCATTTAACCTCAACGTTGGAAAGTTGCTTTAAGCATATTCAGCAACAGCGCATGGGAGATGTGCCGATTCTTAACCTAGCGTTGCGAGTGCAAGCGGTGGATTTTCAACTATTCCAGCAAGCTTGGTTAGGTGTATTAATTACCCCTTGGTTTATGAATCTGCTGTATTTGCGTGATGATGCTTTAGCTATCGGTGCAAAAATAACCCACAGCTTTCCCGCTGGACAGTTTGAATTTATCGTCAGTTATGAAAAAGCATTAGGCTTTTATCAAAGTTGTTCGCTGTATTCGCCCATGTTTGCTTTTCAGCAGCAAGAAATCGCCGTGCAAACCGCGCAATCTGCCTTGCAAGCTTTATTAGAAACGCCAAAACCGGTTAATATTAGTCGGCGCGATGTATTGCGCGGACAATTCAGCCATCGAGTTGCGCCATGATAGACGCGGGAAAATTACACATTACCCTGAATTATGCGGCAAAAAAAGTGCAGCAGGTTAATATTCAATCTACCCGTCCGCTACATATCAGCCGTTTATTGATTGGCAAAACGCCCGAACAAACTTTAACGATTTTACCTTTATTATTTAATGTTTGCGGCGTGGCACAATCGTTTGCCGCTTTCACTGCGTTATCACACGCTTTAAACATTCCAGAAAATCCCAATGCAACTTTAGCGCGGCAAATGTTAGTCAACGTGGAAATGCTGCGCGAACATGGCTGGTGGTTATTAATTAATCGCGATAAAACCCAACTTGCGCCATTTATGCAATGCCTTAATCAATTTAAATCAGCGTTATTTATCAATCGCAATGCGTTTAGTTTGAATAGCCAGTTACAAATTAATGAGAAGTTGTTAGAAAATTTAATTTTGCAATTAGAAAATAGTTTAAATCAGATTTTTGCAGAGCAGCGATTGGATTTTTTAGCAATAAAAAATGCAGATAATTTATTACAGTTTTTAAAAAATAATGCCAGTATTCCTGCTAACTTGTTAAATGAATTGTTTGAACTTCAATATCAAAGTGTAGGACGCACTGAATTTTCTTTATTACCTGAATTAACTGAAGTCGAATTAAACGAATATATCGCACAACAAAATACGGATGAATTGAGTCGTTTTCCAACTTGGAAAAATCAATGTTATGAAAGCAGTTGTTTAAATCGGCAACAGTTTAATCCATTAATTTCTGATTTATTGCAAAAAAATGGAAATGGTTTATTAACTCGTTTCGCTGCTCGTTTGTGTGAATTAGCCAATCTTGCCGATGTAATCAAACAAAATGCAGCCGCGTTAAAAATGGCGAGTCCTTTAATCGACTCAAAGTCCTGTTTAGCACAAGTTCAAACCTCACGCGGGCTTTTAATTCATCGCGTCGAATTGCATCATGGCGTGATTAAAAATTATCAAATCATTGCGCCAACAGAATGGAATTTTCATCCGCGAGGTGTTGTGGCATTGAGTTTGCAACAACTCACCGCATCGAATACAACCCTTTTGCAACAACAAGCCCGTTTGCTTATTAACGCGCTTGATCCTTGCGTTAGTTTTACAGTGCTGATTGAGGAATAAACCATGCACGAAATGTCACTGTGTGAAAATATTCGGGAAGATTTAGAACAACAAGCCGTGCTGCACAATTTTTCCCGTGTCAAAACGGTGTGGCTGGAAATCGGTAAACTATCCAGCGTTGAACCAGAAGCTTTACGGTTTGGCTTTGATGTGGTGATGAAAGGTTCACTGGCTGAGGCGGCAAAACTGGAAATTATTGAAGTAGACGGGCAAGCTTGGTGTTTTCAGTGTCAGCAAAATGTCAAAATCGAGCATCGTTATAATGGTTGCCCTTTATGTGGGGCGTATCAAGTGCAAGTCAATGGCGGTGAGCAAATGCGAATTAAAGAGTTGGAAGTGGTTTGATAGGCGTTAATATCATTTAGCGATAGAGCCTCTTTTGAAATCGAAAAGAACGTCAATCATTATTCCATCATCACAGGCGCGTCCGATTTTTCAACTTTTTTCAAAAAAGGCGCAATCAGCACGGCTCCTGCAAATAACAGCGCAATAATTTGAAATAGATTATTAAAAGTTATCACTTCTGCTTGTTGCCACGCTAAATCGGTTAATAATTTCATCGCACTCAACGCAGGGTCAGCCATGTTATTTTGCGCCATGTTTTCTGTTAATCCCTCTATCATTGTTTGTGCTTGATAATTGGTCGCTGTAATGTGCGCCCGCAATGCGGCATAGTGACCTTTGGACAAATTCCCTATCAGGGTATTGGCAACCGCTAATCCAATTGCACCGCCTAAATTGCGCATTAAATTATACAAACCACTGGCATTTTTAACTTCATCAACAGGTAATAATCCCAGTGTGATGGTATTAATCGGCACAAAACACAACATCAACGCCGTGCCACGAATCGCTTGGGGAACAAAAAATTCCCAATAGGCCGAATCCACCGTTAAATAACTGTTTAACCACGAACCCAGTGCAAATAAACCAAACCCAATCGACAGCATCAAGCGCAAGTCCATTTTCTGTTCCATCGGCCCTGCTAAAAAGGCGGATAACAACTGAAAAAGCCCACCGACCATTAAATAATAACCGATTTGTAAACTATTCAAGCCTTTGATACTGGCAAGATAGACAGGGGTTAAATAAATGATGGTAAACAATCCAACCCCAAGGACAAAGCTGTATAAGCAGCCAATGGCAAAATTAAAGTTGCGAAATGCGTGCAAGTCGATAATCGGATGCGGATTTTTTAATTCCCAAATTAGCATGATGACCCCTGCAATGCTGGCAATAATGGTTAAGATAAAAATCAACGAATCATCAAACCATTGTTTATGCGAGCCTTCTTCTAATACATATTGCATACAGCCCAAACAGATGCAAATCAGAAAAATGCCGACAAAATCAATTTTTTTCAGCAATCCCCAGTCTGGTTTGTCAATATCAACAAAGAGCCACACCGCCATGCACACTAACACCCCAGGGACAATGTTAATTAAAAACAGCACTTGCCAATTATAAGCTTCGGTTAAATAACCGCCCAATATGGGGCCAATCGTGGGGGCGATGGTAACAATCAGTCCTAATACAATACTCATCGGGGCTTGTAAACGCGGCGGAAATAAAATGAAAATCACCGTAAACGTCATCGGAATCATTGCGCCGCCTAAAAAACCTTGTACACAGCGAAACACAATCATGGAGGGTAAATTCCAGGCAAACGCACAAGCAAAACTGGCGAGAGTAAAGCCGCCTGCTGAAATAACGTAAAGATAGCGGGTTGAAAAAACTCGTCCTAACCAACCTGATAGCGGGATAATAATCACCTCAGCGATTAAATACGAAGTTTGTACCCAAGCAATTTCTTCGGCTGAGGCAGACAATCCTGCTTGAATTTGTTGCAACGAGCTGGCAACGATTTGAATATCCAAAACCGCCATGAAAACGCCAATCGCCATACTAAAAAAGCCGAGCCAGTCTTGCTTTGAGAGGACTCTTTCTGATTCGTTGACCGTTGTCACTATAAAATTCCGAGTGCGTAACGCAAATGCAGCACTGCTAATGCCGCATCGTAACGCGCGTTGTTTAAGTTTTCATCGCTCAAGGTGCGTAAATCTTGGGCTTTTAATAAATCGGTGTTGGTCGCTAGCCCTTGTTGATAGCGGTCAACACTCACATCTCTATTTTCATTTGCCGAGGCAATCGCTTGCTGTGCGACGGTAATTCGCCGGATGGTTTCTTGACTGTCTAACCACGCTTGCCGCACTTGCAACCGAATCGTGCTAGCCATTTCATCACGTTGTTCTTTTAATGAAACCGCTTGCTGAACAATGGCTCTTTCTTTATGGCGCGTGCTGTTATCAAATAATTTCCATTGCATTCCGACATTGACCATCCACATTCCTTGATATACTTGATAACGATTTTCTTCATATTGATAGCCGCCTGTCAGAGCCAATTGTGGCAACAAGCTGGAGCTGACACTTTCTGCTTGTTGCAGCAAAGCATTAATTTGTTCGGATAACACCACCAACTCAGGGCGTTGATTCAGTGCTTTTAAGGTTAATTCTTTGAGCGAGCCATCAGGTTTGCTAGGAAATTTGGCGGTTAATTTCACAGGAACGGCTAACCCACGACTAAGTAATTGATTGTAATGGGTGCGGGCTAAATCCCCTTGATTTTTAATCGCAACCACTTTTTGTTGGGCATTTGCCACTTCAACACTGGCCGCTAATACATCATTTTTCGCCACCAGTCCTTGATTAAAATGATTCACCGCATCTTTGTTATGGGCGGTTAAACTTTGCAGATGTTTTTCAGCGACAGTCAATGCGCCTTCTGCCCGCAAGACCGCAATATAGCTTTCTGCCACCTGCATTTTTAATTCCAATTCCGAGCTGACTTCGTGTTGCTTGGCTGCCTCTAAAGCCGATTCTGCGGCATTGATGGTATGTTCAATTTGTCCACTGGTATAAATCGGTAATGTCACTAAAGCTTGGGCTTTCCAATAACCGTCTTGCGCCATTACAAACCGACTGGACTGCCCATTAAAATTGGCTTTCACGGTCGGGGTTTGACTGAGTTGGGTATAGCCTGTATTCAGATTGACACTGGGTAATTTCAACCCCTCAGCGGCATAAAGCTGTTCATCATAAACCCGCGTATCCGCTTGGGCGGCTTTTAAGCGATGATTATTGGCTAACGCCTGTTGCCAAGCTTGTTCTAGGGTTTCGGCAGAAAGGGCGTTTGAAAAAATCAGCCAGACAATCAAAAAACAATTTTTATTCAGCGACATAGTGTCAGTCCTTGCAAATAAAAGGCGACGGCTTTTTCAACCAGTTGTTGTTTTTCTGTTTCATTAGGTAAGGATTTTATGCCTAATAAACACTGAAAATGCCAGTCGCCTTTGAGCAAACTAAAAAAAGCATCGGCGGCAAACGCAGGTTCAATCACACAAGAAGGCAATTGGCTCAAGTGAGCTTCTAAACAGGTTAAAACCGCTTGCGCACTGCTGTCGTACACCCGTTGCCCCAATTCAGGCGAGGTGTGACTTTCTGCAATCACCAAACGATACAGAGCCACTGCGTCTTCGCGAAAAATAAACCTCACAAAAGCCGTCGCAATTTTATACAAATTATTTTCAACGGTATCGGCAGCGGTCACGGCTTGATTCATTGTGAACAACAGCGATTCACAAAACTGCGCAATCACCGCAGCTAACAAGGCATTTTTATTGTCAAAATGATTATAAAGCGTCGCTTTCGAGACAGGTGCAGCAAGGGCAATTTTATCCATACTGACATGGGTTGAGCCGTATTCTAAAAATAGCTGCGTTGCCGCGCTGATAATGTTCTGTCGTTTGGAATCAGGGACTTCTGAAGACATTTAAAACTTTTGATTGCGTAAATAAGAGTATCAGTTAGAATAAACCAAACAGTTTAGTTTAGCAAGAGGGTTTATGAAGCGTTTTTTGATTCCAGTTTTAATCGTTGCTGTAGTTATTTTGTCAATTATTGGAGGGCGGGCTTGGTTACAAGAACGGCAACGTTATGAATCCACCGATGATGCGTATTTAAAAACGAATATGGTGTTGCTTAGTCCACGAGTACAAGGCTATGTCACGCAATTGGCAATGGAAGAAAATCAACGGGTAAAAAAAGGGGATTTGCTGATGGCGGTTGATGATAGCGATTATCAAGCGCGTGTGATGCAAGCAGAGGCGGCGGTTGAAGCAGCACTGGCGTTTAGTAAGCGTTTGCAAACCATGAAATCAACACAACTTGCCCATTTGGGTGCAGCGGAGGCAGATGTATTGGAGGCTCGCGCCCAATTAGACCCGTTTGAAAAAGATGTACGCAGGTTTCAGGTTTTAACCGCGCGAGGTTCTGCGCCTGTGCAGATGTTAGACGCACTAAAAGCCCAATCCAAACAAGCTGCGGCGAATTTAAAAAGTCAGCAAGCGATGCACACCGTACAACAGCGGCAGTTATCGACGTTTGATGTGCAGATGGTAGAGGCGCAAGCACAAATCAAACAAGCCCAAGCCCAACTCGCCTTAGCTAACCTAGATGTGTCACATACCCAAGTGCGTGCGCCAATTGACGGTGTTATTGGTAAACGGGGCGTACAATTAGGGCAATTGGTGCGTCCTGGTTTAACCCTTGCTTATTTAGTCGAAGATAATAAGATTTGGGTAGAAGCCAATTTTAAAGAAACCCAATTAGATGCGATGCGTATCGGACAACCTGTAAAAATCAAAATTGATGCTTATCCTGAAATTGAATTTAAGGGCGTGGTAGAGAGCTTTTCTCCTGCCAGTGGTTCTGAATTTAGCTTACTGCCCTCTGAAAATGCCACAGGTAATTTCACCAAAATTATTCAACGCCTGCCTGTTAAAATTGCTTTTGCCAAAGGCACTGACTTAAGTTTGCTAAAAGCAGGCTTTTCTGCCGAAGTCAGTGTCACTGTGCGCTAGTCTGTGTAACAGAGATTGTGTTAATCAGGTAAAATAGCCCCACCTTTTTTTAATCCTGAGCTTAAACGATGAGCAAACAGCCACCTTACATTTTAGTTGTTGATGATGAACCTGATATTCGGCAATTAGTGTCTGAAATTCTTGCCGATGAAGGCTATCAAGTGGCAATGGCAGAAAATGCCCAAGCAGCACGGGTGTTAAAAAAACAGCACGAACCCAATTTGATTTTACTCGATATTTGGATGCCCGATACCGACGGCGTGACGCTGCTAAAAGAATGGTCACAAGCCGGGCAGCTTTCCTGCCCTGTGGTGATGATGTCAGGACATGGCTCAGTTGAAACAGCCGTGGAAGCCACCCGCTTAGGGGCGTATGATTTTTTAGAAAAACCACTTTCCTTGGCTAAATTATTATTAGTCGTTGCGCGTGCCTTAGAAGCCAGTTATTTGCAACTTGAAAATGCAGGGTTAAAGCAGCAATTAATGCTGGACATTGAACCTGTTGGGAAAAGTGCGTGTGTAGAACGCACCAAAGACCAACTGAAACGCTTGGCGCAACACGAAGCGCGGGTGTTATTTGTTGGTGAGGCAGGCGTGGGCAAAGAATTGTATGCTCGCTATTTGCATAATCACAGCAATCGGCGTGATGGGGCTTTTGTGGATGTCGCGGTGGGCAGTATTTCGCCTGAAAATTCGGCGGTTGAGTTTTTTGGCAAAGAAGAAAATGGCAAAATTTATCAAGGTTTGTTAGAACAAGCCCACGGCGGCACGTTATTTTTAGGCGAAATTGCAGGAATGGACAAAGCCACGCAAGCGCGTTTATTAAGTGCGCTAGAGTCCAGTTCCTTTTTGCGGGTCGGTGGTAGTGCCGCAGTACGGGTGGATGTGCGGGTTATTTCGTCTACCCGTATCGCTTTGGAAGAGGAGGTGAAAGCAGGACGCTTTCGGCATGATTTGTATTATCTGCTCAATGTGGTCACGCTAGATATTCCCCCCTTAAGGCAACACAGTGAGGATATTCCCAGTTTGCTAAAGTTTTATGTTGATTATTTTGTGCGCCAAGAAAAATTGCCCTTTAGAAAATTCTCAATTGCTGCGCAAAATTTTTTACGTTTGTACAGTTGGCATGGCAATATTCGGGAATTAAAAAACCTTGTGCAACGCTTAATGATTTTAGGGGCAGGCGATGATATAGAATTAGACGAGGTTAAATCAGCACTGGGTTCTATTGCCCAAACCCCTAAATTTATTGGCTCGGTACCTGAATTTTTTAATTTACCCTTGAAAGAAGCGCGAGAACAATTTGAGAAAAATTATTTAGAGTACCATTTTGAAAAAAATTCTGGCAGTGTGGCAAAACTAGCCTCCGCGATTGGGATGGAGCGCACCCATTTATATCGCAAGTTACACACCCTAAAAATTAAACGCTAATAGTTTCAAGGCAATGCCCTTCTTTTTCAATTAAGAAGGGTCGTAAAGAATTTAAGGTGTTTAACAATTTATTGTAATTTGACTAACACATCATCCAGCACTTGATTGACTTTTAAAACATTAAGCTTCATTTTTTCCATGCTGGCAAACTCTATTTCGGTTTCTTGCTGTAAAGCGTGGGCATAAATCAAGCGTTGTTCTAATTCTCCAAGCTCTATTTGAGATTGCAACTGCCCATAAAGCTGCCTAATTTTTCCTTCCAACACCACGCGATTTTCTTCTAACGTTTCAATTGCCAGCACGGCATGACCAATTTCAGCCGACAAGCTATTGTCAACAGCTTTATTGGTTAAAACATCGGATTTATATTTACAATAACTTAATAACACATTACTTAACGCGATAGCACTTTGAGTTTGCATTGAATTGGTCAGCGAAATAATTAAAATATTACTCATTTGGCGATGAATTTCTAATTTTTTCAAACTGTTCTCAGCATTAATGAGGCTGTCAAGACGGTTTTTGCTGATTTTAGTTGCTCTTAACACTAAGTAAAGACAAAGACAGCTAATCGAAAAGCTGATAAACAGCAGAGTGAACAAAAAAAGAGGATTTGATAGAAACTGATTCATAAAAAGGGGAGAATTAAGCGTCCTGCAAAGTAGGTAGAAACGACGGAGAGGTTAAAATAAACTATTTTTACTTTAAAAGCACAGTTTAATTTAAATCTTGCGATTCTGTCACAGTGCTGGGCTGTGTTTGAACAAACCGCTTGTGTTACAATAGCCAAGTTTTTAGCGTCGATTTGGATAATTAATTATGCTCTTAACTTATCGGAATAGCTCTCGTCTGTGGTCTGGGCTTTTTCTGTTTTTTGTCACTTTTGCAGTCTCTGCTGCCAATCCTGTTATTCCCCCTAATCCTGTTGCTATCGCAGCGTCTAGTTATCTGTTACAAGATTTTAATAGCGGACGAATTCTGGCAGAAAAAGATGCCGATAAAAAATTAGCTCCTGCTAGTTTAACTAAAATTATGACCGCCTATGTCATTTATCGCGAATTGGCTAACAAGCATCTTACTTTAGACGATAAAGTGACCATCAGCCAAAAAGCCTGGAAAACGGGTGGCTCTAAAATGTTTTTGGAAGTGGGCAAACAAGTGCGGGTAGAAGATTTGCTCAAAGGGATGATTATTCAATCAGGCAATGATGCCAGTGTTGCGTTAGCCGAACACGTCGGTGGTAATGAAGCTACCTTTGCAGCTATGATGAATCAAAACGCGGCTCGGTTAGGGATGACGAACAGTCATTTTGAAAATAGTATGGGCTTGCCTGCGGAAAATCATTACACTACCGCACGGGATTTATCCAAATTAACCTTTGCGTTGATTAAAGAATTTCCTGAATATTATCGTTGGGATTCGCAAAAAGAATTTACTTACAACAAAATTACTCAAAAAAATCGCAACAAACTATTGTGGCGCGATAATTCAGTGGACGGTGTAAAAACAGGCTTTACTAATGAAGCAGGTTATTGCATGGTCACTTCCGCTAAAAGAGAAGGAATGCGGCTGATTGCGGTTGTGATGGGAACAAAAAACCCTGAAGCCCGCGCGGATGAAAGTCAAACGCTGATTAATTACGGCTTTAATTTTTATGAAACACATCGTCTTTATCAAGCCAATACCACACTAAAAGAAGTGCGGGTTTGGGGGGGTAATACTAAAACCGTGCAGTTAGGTTTGGCAAATGATTTGTATGTCACCATTTTTCGACGGCATTACAATGAGTTAAAAGTCACGATGGCACTTAATCCTGAGATTACTGCCCCTATTATCAAAAGTCAGGGCTACGGTACATTAAACGTGAGTTTTGCAGGTGAACCCTTAGCAAAGCAACCGTTAGTTGCGTTAAAAACAGTGAGTGCTGGAAATTTTTTCCAACGCTTATTCGATAAAGTTATGATAAAAATGGAATAATAACGTGGAGCAAATAGTTTATCTAAATGGAGCTTATCTGCCTTTAAGCGAAGCAAAAGTTTCGGTTTTAGATCGGGGGTTTTTATTCGGCGATGGCATTTATGAAGTGATTCCTTGGTATCAGGGACGCTTTTTAGGGTTTAACGCGCATATCGAACGCTTGCAAGCGAGTTTACAAGCCATTCACTTAGAACTGCCTTACAGTGCAGAACAATGGTATGACTTATTATCTCCGCTGCTAGATGCCCAAAGTAGTCAATACATTTATCTACAAATTAGTCGTGGTTACGCACCCAAACGGGATCATGTTTTTCCAGCTTCTGTGCAACCGACTGTTTTTGCGATGAGTAATTTAATTCCGCCTTTTTTGGAACGGGAACAAGGAATTAAAGCAGTGACGTTTGAGGATAATCGCTGGGCGTTATGCAATATTAAAGCTACCTCCTTATTAGCCAACGTGTTATTAAAACAGCAAGCTGCCGAACAAAATGCCGCCGAAGCAATTTTAATCCGCGAAGGTTATGTGACAGAAGGTTCGGCAAGTAACGTTTTTGCAGTGGTTGACGGTCTCTTAATGACTGCCCCAAAAAGTTCACACATTTTAGCAGGGATTACACGCGAGATTATTTTACAACTTGCACAAACACATCAAATTTCTGTCAGTGAAACCGCTATTTCAGTTGCGCAATTAGCACAAGCCACTGAAGTCTGGGTAACAAGTTCTACGCGCGAAATCGTGCCGATTATTGAAATCAATGGACAAAAAGTAGCCGATGGCAAAGCGGGTTCTGTTTGGCAAATTCTCAATGGTTTATATCAATCCTATAAGATATCCGCATCATGACCGAACAACCTGAAACCTTATTAGAATTTCCCTGTCAATTTCCCATTAAAGCGATGGGCAAAGCTGATATTGAGTTTGACTTACTGGTGCTGGAAATTGTGCAAAAACACGCCCACGTTCCTGAAAAAATCGTGATGAATACCCGTTCAAGTAAAAATGGCAGTTATTTAGCCGTGACTGTCATTATTGAGGCGCAAAGTAAATTGGAATTGGATACCATTTATCAGCAATTAAGTTCCCATCCGTTGGTGTTAATGGCAATTTAAGGGATGGTGCAAAAAGAGGTGAGTTGGCAGTCAATCAAACGAATTATGGTTTTTTATTCAACTAATCACCGACTGGACTTAAGAAAAAAGTAATTTATCTGCCAATCCGCCCAAACGTTTTACTTTTCGTGCCAAAGCTTGATTAAAAATCACTTGTTCTGCGACGACTTTAACCGTTTTCTTAGCCCGCGTAATCGCGGTATAAATCAGTTCTTTGGTTAAAACAGGATTGATTATCGGCGGTAACACAATTAAAACCTCATCAAATTCAGACCCTTGACTTTTATGAATGGTCATCGCAAATACAGTTTCACAGTGGGGCAAACGACTGGGCAATATTTTTTTGATTGAGCCATCAGGACGCAAGAAAAACACCATCAGCGGTTGGTTTTTCTGGGTTGTATCGGATAAACACAACCCAATATCGCCATTGTATAATTGTGTTGGAGCATGATTTTGCGTAATCATCACAGGTCGCCCTTGATACCAAAATCCAGTTAAATTTAAGTATTTTTCAACCCGTTTGTTAATATCACTTACCCCATTTTCCCCCTCGCGATTAGAACACAGCACCTGAAAGGCAGAAAATGCGGCTAACACCGTTTTAAAATCTGCTCTTTGTTGAATCAAGGTTAAATAAGCGCGTTGCTGTTTGGCAATATAGGCAATTAAATCCCTTTCCAATAAGCCAATTTGCGCGTCGCCTTGATTTAACAATTGCCAAGCTTGTGTGGCGTGTTGCTGATTGACCGCCTCGGCTAACAGCTTTATTGCACCCTGAAAACGGTGTGATTTTTGTAACTCCACGGTATGTTGCGGTAAAGCTTGGGTTAAGTCTGCTAGCACCGAACCTGACTCAACCGACGCAAGCTGATTTTTATCGCCTAATAAAATCAGCCGTGCCTCTGTTTTAAGGGCATCCAGCAATTTACTCATTAACGCCAAATCCACCATCGAGGCTTCATCAATTACCACCACATCATAGGGCAGGGGTTGCTTGCTATTGTGGCGAAAAGTGGGAGAAAACAGTTTTGCTCCGAGCAGACGATGAATGGTACTAACGGTTTCGGGAATTTTTTGCTTGATGGTTTCTGAGCAATTCAAACTCGCTTTACTGGCACTGATAGATTCTTGTAAACGCATCGCCGCTTTACCTGTCGGCGCAGCCAGCGCGATATGAAGCGGCTTATCAAGCGGGTTTGTTTCCAGTAATAGTGCCAAAATTTTTACTACGGTGGTGGTTTTTCCTGTTCCTGGCCCGCCTGTAATGATGGCTAAGGCGTGCGTTAATGCCATTCTCGCCGCTTCTTTTTGCCAATCTATCTCCGTGGTTGTGGAAAAATAGTGATTTAATGCAAAATTAAAATCAGCAACAGGCGTATCGGTATGAAGTAACTGGCGTAATTGCTGGGCAAGGCGGGTTTCATAAAACCAATAGCGTTGGGTGTATAAGGTCTGGTTTTGTAATACCAGCGGTAAGTTGCTTGCACTGGCTAAACCATCCGAAAACGTGACGCAATGGGCTAAACCCGATTGGTGAATTAGGATTTGTTCATCGCTTAATAGATTTAAGCAAGTATGTCCCTGACTTTGTTGATAGGATAACCGTGCCACAATATTTTTAAATTCAAGCTGTTGCGGTATCGCTAAGGCACTGCGTTGGGTTAAAAAATCAGCAAAGGCAATATCTAAGCGGGAAAAAGGAAGTTCTATTACCATCAACTCAGCCTGCACTAAAATCAAGTTTGCACAATTCTTTGGCTTGATGCAGTTGCCCGGTTAATAAAACCGCTTTTAATTTTTTAATTCGCAACATATAAACATCGGTTAATTCCAGAAAGGCTTGCGGTAAATGAAACCGCTCAAGGCGGGATAAATGCCCATCAAAAGCCGCCGCAATACACAGTAAATCCAAAATAAAATAGCGTTCTTTTTCACTAACAGTTGTCAGTAAAGCTAAAAAATCTTCCCAATTGTCGTATTGATGGTTGTCTTGAATGTCAAAGGTTTCACACATTTTCACCAATAAGACCAACATATTCGGATGATAATTTTGTGATAACACCATCATCGTGGCAACCGCGCGAATTGCCCCTTCTTTTACCGTTTCCGATAAGTTATCCATCATTTCAGGTTTGACAATTTCTTCTGCCATAAAGTGCGCAAGGCGATTGCCAAACAAACGTAGCCGTGCCTCGCGTGCCACTTTATA
>JFJP01037947.1_pt1 | contig 20906 bp, 23 predicted proteins | sample 431651 | NCBI WGS metagenome assembly JFJP01 (sample SAMN02602958, study PRJNA72255) | Microbial mat metagenome, whole genome shotgun sequencing project. | biome: fresh water; feature: sink hole; material: water; isolation source: purple microbial (photo- and chemosynthetic) mats found in...
CATCAGCCCAGTAATGAGTACCTGGTATTCGATGTTCACCACCGTTAAGTGCGTGCAGGACATTTTTCATCCTGCGGCTGCGCGCTTCTTCGTCAATCCACCGTATAGCTTTCTTAGAAAATCCAGGTCTACCTTTAGCCCTATTAACTTTTAGAACACATAAAGGGCAACTCTTGAATTTCTTCAAAACGCTAGCTCGTTTCCTATGAACAGTACAACCACATTTTACTACCTTGTAGGTTATCGGGTCATCCCATCCAGTAAACATGCTGAGAACCTGTATTGCGTCGCCGTACTTTTCAGCAATCAGGGTCTTGAACTGCCTGTTAGTTAACGGAGCTTTAATTCGTTCGGCTGCTGCCTTTATCTGAGCATCGCTATTGGCCCTACGCCTGCATTCTGGACAATTATTACAGCCTTTTGACAGTAGAGATACAGGGCGACCCTCAAACTCCAAGTCATGAATAAGGCACCTTACTAGAACTTTATGGCTCGAATGAACGAAGGCGCCAACTACTTCCAAAGTAGGATTTGCTTTAGCAACTGACTCTATAAAGTGCTGTGGGGAAATTCGTGCTTTTTTTCCTTTTTCTCTACTGCAAGTGTGACAACCTGAAGCCCCCATCAAAGTTGGATACCTACTGAAGCTGTAGTCATGCTTGGTACAGTAGTGTTCCAGGTGCTCAGTGCTCCTCTGGTAAGTACCTACTACCTTTATATGAGGACCATACTTTTCCAGAACTTCCTTTACGTACTGCTCATGAGTTTTACGTCTCATCTCTAACTCCTACATAGCTAATCTGGGTCTGGAGTAGGAGTAGGTATGATGTAGGCATACCGGTGGCTGGCCGGCCTTTTCCTCCTAATCCAGACGTTACTGCGCTCTACTTATGCAAAGGTATGACTGCGAATCCGTTTTTGGAATTCAAGAAAGAACTTCGGGTTGCTGTTGTAGACGCGCTTGTAGTAGTCAACCATGTAGTTGATGTCAACACGCCCAGAGCTTAGGGCTACTTCTTGATCTACAACTTCCTCGGTGGTCAAAGCAGGCTCAGGGAAGTCATCAATATTGTGAACGTCCACAACGGCATCAGTTTTCACAACTTCAGCTTCTTCGGCACCCTGTTGCAGTACAAGAGCTTCGTCTTCATCGGTAGTTGCAACCACGAAACCCATGACAACCTGGTTGTTCAGATCGACGTAGGAGACGTAAGAACCGCCTTGTACTTGAGAAGCTATGGCGCCACACATGGCTTGCAGTTGACCATATTCATGAGAACTACGATGGCCAGCAGACGCAGTAGCTTCCAGCAAATTCAACAGGCTGAGGTCATCTTCCGAGCTAGTCTTGATAAGAACATCGCCAGCTTCGGTGCGCTTCAATGCCCACATGTCTTTCTCGTCATCCATGAACATGTTGGAAGCAACAGCACGGAAACCCTTCAAAGCTTGCTCATCAACGGCTACGATTTCGCGAACTTTACCTACAACACCAGTGATACGGTCAGTGAAAGCACCGCTAGAAACAGTAACGAAGGACTCGCGAACTGCCTCGAAACGACCTTGCAACTTACGGCCAATTGCCGATAGAATGAGATCGGTGTTTCCACGACTCTTAGAGGAATGAGTGACGTCAACAACAACTCTAGCGAGATCTTTGCCAGCAGAGGAATAGCTTTTCAGCTCGATAGTGGGTTCCTCGGACTTCAGAGAACCAATAGCGGTGTTAATGGAACGATCGTGCTTAGCGTTTTTCATGAGAACTCCTTAAAGTGTTAAAAATGCGGCTTCTTGTCGCATAAGGTTAAATTACAAAATCAATATCTACGACCTGTAAACACTGGTATACCAAATGGTAGTCTGGTAGTTGGTGCGTTTATCAATCCAAGTGTACCCTTCGAGGATGGTACATTGAGATTCTTACTACCAATCGAGCCATCCCCTGCTCTCAAGCCTTGCACGGCTAGTTTTGCCTTCATTGGGACTACCTTGTCGCTAATGGCAGACTCAATACGCCCCAATGCAGAGTCCAGCTGTGGTGTTCTGTCCACGTTTAACGAGATACCTTGACCAGAAAAGTCAAAAGACAAACTACCTTCTGCTAATAGTTGGGCACTAAGCGCATAGTAGCATGAACAAGTTAGCCAACCATCCAGCAAAACACCTTGCATGTTCATACCTGTCCAAGAACTGGGTTGTCCTACGCTATTGAACAGATATAAGCCACGCTCTAAGTACGAAACTAGGTCACCTGAAGTGTATTGAAGCTCTGGTATAGTGTTTTCAATGCGAGATTTATTTAGGAAGTCTTCGAGAAAGTTCATGGCAAGAAGTATCTGAGGAGTTATAGTCCACATCTTGTACATGAAGGAACGTATAGTGCCTCCAAAAGGCGTTACGTCAACTTTCAGCAATCCCGCTTGCATTGAGGGCTCTGGGAAGATCAATGGCAACAGTAGACTAGTTTTGTCCACGGTTCTTGTTATTTGAGAGGCCGCGTTTAAATCCCCAGGAGTGGTGAGTAAGGGTACGTTATTGTGGTACACCTGATATGAACCAACGTCTGCTGCTGCAAAATGCGTGGGTAATACCAATGGAAAAGTGGTGTCTCCCCACAAAGCTATAACGTCAGATTCTCTGTAATCAGTTTTAGGTTCAACTATAACTGCTGAAGTTTCTCTAAACTTATCGCCTTGTGGCGTAACAAAAACCCATACTAGCCTAAGCTCTTGCTTGGCGTCTATACCCAAAGTAGGTATACTGACGTTAGCATTCCATACACCAGGAGTTGCAGAAGCTGCCGCAGTACTAAGGCTTAGAACTGCTTTTGAAGCGTCATACAAGCGCACCTTAGGGTAGCCTGAAGCCGCTGTAAGCGGTACTCCTGCGTCATCAAGAAATTCCTGAGAAGCCGCTAATACAGTTCCGTCGATTGCGTTATAGATCATTTTGCACCTATTAGAATTCTAAATCTTGAACTAATCGAGATGTGTAAGCATCATTTGCACTAAACATCTTTATAGCTGCTTGCCTATGAGGCATGAATAGCTTACCTAGATTTTCTTCTCTATCCGCAAATGCTTGAACTAGAAAAGCTGCTCTTTTCTCTAACTGCTTCCATAAAGCGTTCTCGGTAGAATAGCTAAGCTCTATAGTAGGTTGTCCAGTAGCAACAAGGCTGTCAATTACGGATGGGGCTAATACGTCCAAAGGTGTTTCAAACGTAGAATCCTCAGACTGTACACTGTGAACAAAATTTAGTAGACTTACCGATAGATGATCTAGTACAGAGTCTTTGGGCACCTCAGGGAACCCTACTAAGCGTTTAATGGCTGGGAGACTCAAATTTCGTAGCGCCTCCGAATGAAGTTCAGCGAAGTAGTAAAGTGCTACCAACGGATTTACCATCTTCACCGTAAGTAAATTTGGGGCATAACGCCACACTAATGGACTGAAAACCCATAAGGCGTAAGGGGTTGAAGTAAGAACTCTATGAAGGTTGCGGGAGCCGACGTTCTCTTTTAGATATTTTAGACCCTTAGTATAATGAGACTCATACGAAGCATAATCATAGAACGAGCTATACTTAGCAAGAGATTTAGTCATCACGCCTAGTATGTTGTACAGGTAGGCTAGCTGCTGGGTGTATAGGGCATTGCACCCAAATTTGGCACATTCATTACTGGTAAGACCGATAGTGGTAAACGCTGATTGCGAATGTTTGTTACCAAATTGACTTACGGAGTTTGACCGTTTGTTTTTGACCGTTAGATCAAGTTTGTTTGGGTCATCATGAATGTCGTAAGCAAAGGTAAACAGAAGGTGTTTATTAGCAGGACACACTTCATTTGGAGGTGGTTCAGACACACCTCTAGAGAACCCTGAAGGTCTAGAAAATACGTTAACCAAGGTAAAATTAACCTTAGAAGAGCTAAACCTAGGTGAGTTTACTAGCTTAGAAGCTAGAAATTCGTAAAGTTCACCAGTTTTTATGTCAAGAAACTTCGGCTTTAGAAAAAACATAGCAGAAGCTGCAGACATGTGGAATACGCTACCCCTAAATGTTACGGATTGGTAGGTATGAAACCTTGGAGTCATAGGAAACTCTTGAGAGCTTTCTTTATAGCTGAAAGTTCTTCTGGGGTCAGGTCTAGTGCTGACTGAAGCTCTCTAAGTTTAGTCAAATTCATGGACAACGTAGCTTTGTCATCCGAACGTATGTCAGGGGTAAGTACAAACTGAAGTGAGTTTCTACCACCAGCTGACTTGACAATTTTCCACTTAAAGATAGACTTAGATCTAGAGTTTAAGCCTACTACAGCCTTAAGAAGGGGAATTATCTGAGTAACTATCCCATTGAACTTAGATGGTGGGATATTTGGCTTAAGATGAACTATTATAGTATCATCCTTAACGTCTGCACTTGATACGTATGGTATCTTAGCAATACCCTTAGCATCTAATTGATCCTTGGTTGCGGGCATCGGTCGACGCTCTGCATCACTGAGAATGTCGTTAGCCCCAAGGAGAAACTTAATGCGTTGCAGGGCTGCCTTTTCGTTCTGAACATCTTTACCCAATTCGTATTTACCCGGAACCTTGAAATCTGGTAGAGTATTTAGGAAATAGGTTATGGTGCTGTCTTTAACTACACCAGTCAGTACGATGTAAAATTCAGAATAGGTAAAGCCTTTTTCGTCTTTCAGATCATTGAGACAAAGATACAGGGAAAACCACAGCTGATCCTTGCCGGTAGACACGTAAACGAGTTCGGTTATTTCTGAGTATGTCTTTGGGTCTACGGTATCAAGGACAAATCCAATTATTCTAGTTATTAATGTCTTCATTTCTGAGGGCACATGCTTGTCAGCTATTTTACTCAATGAAGTAAGAGCTTTGTTTATAGTGGCGTTAACCTCATTCTTTAAAGCTTTTACTGAAGCCAATGCAGCAGCTTGATTTTTGCTACCTTCAAATGATTGTGCGAGTAAAGCTTCAACGGCATCAAGTTCACTAGCATTATCATACAAGTTCTGCACTATACCAACACTAGATTTGATCTTATCTAGTGGAGGAACAACGAATTTCTCTAGTTTAACACCTAAGGAACTTAAGGTGGGTGTAGATTTAGTGTTAATTCGGCGTGAGGGTGTTGGGAGTACCTTATTTATCTTTATCTCGTCTTGTTCTTCAATGTTCCTACCCGAAGTAGACGCTAGAACTTTGGTTAAATCCCCTACTAAGGACGAATTTAGTTTAATTTCCTTGGAAATTTCCTGAAGAATAGCTGTAATGTCATTTACGGAACGAGCTTTGCGGATAGCAGAGTGTCGTCTCTCTGTAGATGAGCTTGAAAGCATTAGCTTACCCATTGGTTACACCTCGTTACATTTTCACCATTTTAAATTATGAAGTAGCATCACCGATAATTTTGGTTAGCATACTACTAAGGTAGTCCATTAGGTCTTGTTGTTGTTCCATTTCTTTTATTACTGCCCGGATATTAGCCAGTAGCTGTCCTCTTTGAGCCTCGTAAAACCCTGAAACACTTGCGTTTTCTTCAACTTGTGGGTACCTGAACAACAAATTAGTGAACGGCTTTAGTATGTCGTAATACAATTTCGAGTTTTCGGGCAAACACTGTCGATAATGTTGCATATGACGCATTAGGACTTCACCTTCGTGTATCAAGTCCGTGTCATTACGCCTTTTTAGATATCCGAATATCTGAAGTGCGTAGTTCATCTGCAACATTCTTAATGCCAGTGGGTACAATTCGTTAGGAGTATTCATGTTATTACCTAATTGGTTTACTGTGTTGAGACAAGAAACGGACCACGTGGGTCCGTTTCCTGATTACTTAACCAGAGTTTTTGCTACTGGTTACTTGGCGCGAGGGCGAGTCACCTTGGTCTTGGCCTTGGTGGTCTTGGCCTTGGTGGTCTTAGCCTTGGTGGTCTTAGACTTGGTGGTCTTAGCCTTGGCTTTAGCCGCCGCAGCTTGACGCTTGGCTTTGGCTGCACGAGCAGCTGCCATCTCGGCAGGTGTACGACGCGGACGACGACCTGTGGTGGTCTTAGCCTTGGTGGTCTTAGACTTGGTGGTCTTAGCCTTGGTGGTCTTAGCCTTGGCAGCTTTCTTCACCTTCGGGCTAGCCTTTGCAGACTTCGAGATCTTGGCGTTGATCTTGGCTTGATTATTCTTACGGGTCTTAGCGGCCTTCTTAGCACGCAGAGACTTTTCAGCCTTGGTCATCTTCTTGGCGGCGAGTTTCGCAGTCTTGGAAGCAACTTTGTCAATCTTGATCTTGCCATCGCGCTTGGCTTTAGCCACTTTCAGTTTAGCTGCAGTGGTTTTCGGAGCACCGACTTTGGCTTTGACCTTGACAGCTTTCACTACCTTGGTCACTTTGGCTTTGGTGGCTTTCACTACCTTGGTCACTTTGGCTTTGGCAGCTTTCACTACCTTGGTTGCTTTTGCCTTGGCAGCTTTCACTACCTTGGTTGCTTTTGCCTTGGCAGCTTTCACTTTCGCTGCAGGCTTTGTTGCGGGGCGCATTTTAACGGCCATTTTAAAACTCCTTAAGAGGTTGACTAACAGGTGATGCGTTCATCAACTTGTGCGCCTTTGCACAAATCGTGAAAAAAAATTATGAACAACATCGAAAAAACACAAAGATTAGAAAAATATTTTCACCGAATTGATGACGTTCGATGGATAAAATTCAAACCTTCCGTTGGTTGCAGTACTCTTACGTTTACCTGCCAATCAAGATTATGATCTTCAGCTGTACGTAGGTACTGCTCATCGGAGATTTTGAACGTAGTATTGCGAGATGGCACGTGAATAACGTCACCGGGTGACACATCCCTTATGGTCATTGGGAGGATTATCTGAATGTTACCTAACGTGTCAAACAACGTCCAATCTGTAGCTTTGGAAGCTTGAGACAGATTTGCACGTACCCTCTCTGTACCTAAATCGAACTCCAGAACAACGTGAGTGAATATCTCACTGATGCACCTAATCAAAACAGCTCCACCGGATGAAGCTCGTAAGTAAGCTTCAGTTAAAGGGTTACCCAAATCATCAGTTAAGAATTCGTCTATTAAGACTACTTTGTTGTTTCTAATCGAGTAAGACACTTTCTGAAAATACTTTGGCACTTCGACCACAAAGTCTACGTACCCCAAACGATTATCTAGCTTAACCAACGAATGAGGACTTGTGGTAACGTCTTTGTGGTACCCGTAGGTATCAGCTAAATCGAAGGTAGTGAATACTCGTCTGTCGTACCCATAAAGCTCATAAGCAGGAACGAATCCTGTTCTATAGCAAATACCACAATCTGCTGTAGACGAAAACAAGCTGTCCATCCTGCCAACATTCTGCTCCTCATCGTCTGCAATAGCAAACTCATCTTCACTAGACATGTCTTCGGCTGAAAGGGAATCACCTACTGTACCAAACAATGGACGAGCATAGTCAATAACTATTTCCTTGTCTGCAGACCCATCGGTTCCGGTAATCTTATTCGTGGTTGCAGTGTGATTACCCAAAGGTAGTTCAGTTTGCTGACAGGAACAAAGCTGTACAGACTTGCATTTGTGATAGTACAAAACGTCAAATGAATCCACACCCAATGCGTTAAGGCCCTGACGTTGGTAAGGAGTTACGACTTCACGCAACCTTTTGTCAGCTTCAGCTTGAATGTAGTTTCGCGCATTTCTTCTCTTTATAGTGCCTGTACCCTTAGTAATCATGTCAATTCCTGTAGTGCATTTAGGTTCATACAAATTACAAAGGTTTGATTCTAAACTGTAAAAGATCAAGTTGAGTAATCATTTCAAATTTACCCTTGCTTTGTGTAATTTAACTTCACATACATGTATTTAAGGTATAGCACAATGCACATTACACTGGTAGGTCTAGATCCAGGGAAAAACAACTTCGGCTTTTCCGTAGTAAAAGTTAAGTTTGAGCCACCTTTTAGATACAAAGTTGTTACTACAGGTCTAGTAGAGAACGTTGTCTATGACCTAACCAAGGGAATTCGTTTTCAATCCAGGCCCTTCAAGAAAGAGGTAAGTGCTCTACTTAGGAGTAACGGGGCAGACGTGCTAATTGCAGAGAGATATCAGAATCGTGGACGAATGATGGGTAATACTATCGAGCTGGTAAACTACATGCTGGGGGTAATGGACTCACTTAGAGTTCAGGATTACGTAGTGATAACGGCTTCTCAATGGAAAAATGCTTTCAATAGGCATTATGACCTAAAGGAGTTTTACAGAGAGATACCTTTGGTGCCACATAGAATTGATGCTACACTTATTGCTCTTTATGGAGCACATCAGTACCTAGATGAATCTTCCAAGCAATTTGATTTCCTTTCAGACGACAAAAGTGTTCAAACTTTGAGGGATAGAATAAGTGCAACAGCAAATTAACTCCTGCTTATATGTTGATTGGTACAAGTTTCACAAGTGCGAAATAAAGACTTGTAAAAATTACACGCCTATAACTAAAAATAGTTGTCTAGCGTTAGACAGGGTAAACCCATCAGGGGTAAAGTCGATAACTGATGCTGAGCTTCACATGTACAAATACCCTGAAGCTAAGGTTAGCACTAGGTTAATTTCTCTGAAGAGAAAAGCTGCTGTTGATAGGGTAAAGTTCATACTTATTCTTAAAGAATACCTAGACTACATAAGGGAAACCAAAGATAAGGGCAGCAGTGTGTCATCTAACTACACTATTAAAATAGAAGCTGCGTATCCTTTGAAGGTAAAACGATTAAGATTTGAGAAATGGATGTGGCCACATCTGGTTTCAGACACAGAATACAGGGAATTTTTGTCGAGTAGAAATGGCGAATGTTCCCTTATAGCTCTTCATCAACTGTTAAACATGACAGCTATGAAGTTTGATGCCCTAGTACGTTCACTAAATCAAGGAGTATGAAAATGACAGAACCCATCAAAGAGATCAAGCAATTTCTATCTATTGGGGAATCTGAAAAAGAGGATTCATCCTCAATTTGGGTAATAAACATATCCAACCCGAAAGGTAATATCAACTTTGCGGTGTCCGATGGTATGGGTGGCCAAGTGGTTATTCACCTTCCCGTTACTTGGATACCAATGGATGCTACTACGCAGGCCACAAAAGCCACAATTCTTGCAAGCCCACGATTCCGCAATCTTCTGGCTCAAAAGATGGTTCAGATCGTCTCTGAAAAGTATGCTTTATCTGTTATGTCTCAAGCTTCAGCTGAAGAAGAGGCGAAACGAGTATACAACCGCACCATGAATAAGGAGCTAGATGACAACAATATGCCTATAGCTGCTCAGAACGCGAAAGCCGAAGCTATGGGGGAAGTTAGTGGATTCGCTATGAACCTAGCGTTTAGCGAGTCGCTTGACGAGGATAGCGCACTAAACGCACTACGTGGACAAGAGTCAGTATTGACAAAGGCCGACATGCAATTCATCGCACAGAACTCTAGTCTTGCTCGTGTTAAAGAGTACGCTGCTCAACGTGTAACTCAGATGTAAGCTTGCTATGACCAAAGTAAGAATGGCCGCAAATGCGGCCATTCTTACTTTTAGATAACGTAACGGTTATGGGACAAACTCGTGTTGCTCCTCTAATAGCCGTATTAGTTTTCTTACGTAGGAAACAGGCATGTTTCCTGGATCATACGCTTTACCAGATTCGGAGGGTGGTATTTTTATACGCTTTAAAGTTACCTTAGTAGTATCGATAATGGACTTTATGGTTTTCCAAGTAACGTCACCACCTGCATCCCCATCGGGCATTGCGTAAACATGAGTTACCCCCAAGGATATAACGAACATAGCTTTAGTTTTGTTAGAGGTTCGTGCACCAAGTAAGGCTAAGGCTGGTATACCATAAGACAACAACCTCAAAGCATCACGCGGTCCTTCTGTAAGGATAACGAACTTGTACCCAGTCTTACGGAGAAGATTTTTCACATATACGTAAGGGAAAAGTCCATACGATTTCACCCATTCCCCGCGCATTGTTATGTAGCCTATTTTCCCTTTTTGCCCATCTTGCTTCTCAAAAATCGCTTTAACACCACCTCTAACCTTACTAGCGATTTTTATTGGGAAGAGTACTGCAATTGAATCGTTGTGATAGTCTTCTATTATGTGACCACCAACGTCATGGACAAGCTGACCTTTAACTCCTCTCCAATCTAAATTGACAGGCCAGCGTTGAGCCTCATTGCATCCCATCTTCAGCTTGACTTCGTTGAAGGTAAGACCGGCATCACCTAGTAGCTCATTGTCGGTTTCAGCTGTCACCAGTGTACTAGATACCGAGCCAACTTCGTCATTTGCCCATTCTTTTATAGTTGGTAGACCAGTACGCTCAGCAAAGACGTTCCAGTTGCCTTTAACACCACAGCCTAGGCAGTTGAAGAAACCGAGTTTGTACTTACCACCAGATAACAGGTTTACACCAAGGCTTGGATCTGTATCACCATGAAATGGGCACCGCACCATTTTCCATCCGGATGCGTCTTTCTGAGGACCACCAAATTGCTGCAAACCCGAAAGTATGATGTCTAGATTGTCACGGTCGTCGGCCACTTTTATTTGTAAATGTCGTATGTAATGTTCATATTTACAGTATTTAGAGAGGTAGCATGTTTAACAGAAACCTTAAAACTACCCCCGGCATCGACATAAACAGCGTGCTCAAGGAATTCGATTCTCACTACAGAGAAGCTGTGCAGGCTGAGCACGAAGATTTAATAGTAAGGGAAGACAAACTTAGGGTATCTTCGTTCCCATATTGTGGCTTACGGCATTTATACAGAAAACTAACATCAGTTCCACAGAAAACAAACTTCGGGGCTACCTTTTACACAGGGGTTGGTACAGTCACGCACGAAGCTATTCAAAGATGGCTTGGCCATTCAAAGAGAATGCTTGGCAATTGGAAATGCAGTGCAAAGAAGTGCAAAGGGAAGCGTGAATTTTCATTCCGCAACACTTGTCCTATATGTGGGTCAGAGATGTTATACGAAGAGTTTGAAGTAAATGCACTTACTCACATCTCAGGACACTTAGACGGGATATACAAAGCACGAAATGGGAAATTCTATCTTATTGACTACAAGACAAGTTCGGTACGAGTAATTTCTACAAACTGGAAAACAAAAATGTTACCGTACAAGTACAACGTCTTTCAGATAACTGCATATGCTGCTCTTATAGAACAGGAGTATGCCATTGAGATAAGTGGTTGGATACTCTACTATCTATCTAGGGATAACCCACTATACATTAGTAAGCCTACAGGTGGTGTAATAACGTCGTTAGAAAAGAAGAACTACTTGAGACGAATGCAAGTATGGGCTAGACATTACGAACATGTTATGGTTAGAACAAAGGAATTTAAAGACATTAAGTTACTTGTAGAGGAAAAACCTTGTCAAGACATGAAAGGGTACGAGGACGTTTACAAGGCTTACGACGTATGCCCTTTGGCAAAAGGTGGTGTGTGCTTTGAGAGAAGCTTGCTAAGGTCAAAGCTGCTAACAGCATGGGAAGAGAGAGAAGAAAATTGGCAGATAAAAAGACGACCAAAATACCTCGAAAACTGTAAAAATGTGGACATACCTTAATAGAAGAAGGAATTTCCATGTTTGTTATAGCCATTGACTTAGATGGTACAGCTAATGAGAACGTTAAGAAAGTGAACGAGCTGTACGAAGACAAAAACAACTTCATAGTTATCCATACGTCTAGAAGTTCAAACATTAGGGTGCAAACTGAAGAGGAGCTGCACGTTTTGGGGATAAGGTACCATGCTCTAGTTATGGACAAAATGAGAGCTGACGTTTACATAGACGATAAAAATGCAGGTGGGTTGACTTTCTTCTTTGACAAGGAGTTGCGTAATGTCTAGAAATGTCCTTATGTATTCGGGTGGTCAAGATTCGTTCATCATCTCTAGGCTGTTCTCGTTTGACACTATAGTTTTCGTCAAGATGGGTAACGAGGACAATCTTAAAGAGATGGTGCGCTTACAACAAGATAGAAAGCTATTTGGACGAGTACAAGTTGTAGAGCTACCCTTAGCACAATGGGAATTGCCCAACAAGATAGTGCCCTATCGCAATCATATGTTAGCTATGGTAGGTGCCCAGTACGGAAACGAAATAACCTTTGGTTTTACCAGTGGTGATACCACGAAAGACAAAGATTACGTGTTCAAAGCACAAATTGAAGGAATGCTAAACTACTTCGCATTAGACCAACACAAAGTTTCGCATAATAGCTACCCGTACTCCATCAACCTACCGTTCAAAGGATTCTCAAAAGGTGAAATGGTAAATGAGTATCTAACGAATGGAAACAGGGTTGAAGATCTGTGGGAGTTAAGCCGTTCCTGCTATGCTGGCGAAGACAAAGAATGTGGTACATGCAGATCATGTTTAAGAAAGTTTGTGTCATTAGGGGTTAATGGACTTTTTGGCCAGTTCGATCCAAAAGACATATTCACTACCGTACCAACTCTTGAAACTATGCTAGAGTTTCAGAAGGAATGCCTAGCTAAAGGTAGGGACGCAAAAGAATTGGTAGAGGTTGAATTTATGTTGCAGGAACACTTTGGTGAGAGAGTTAAATGAACACTTATAAGGTTGCCATTTTAGCTACTGGTGGTATGGACTCAACGTGCTTGATATACGATGCAGTTAAGGAAGGTCATAACCCAGTTATTGTAACCGTAGACTATGGGCAGAAAGCTAGCAATGCCGAACATAGCTGTCTGAACAAGCACATAGATAAGCTCAAGCTATCAAGTTTAGTTGTGCTGCCATTAGCTTTCGGTCAAGCAAAACCAGCACTTTTCACTGAGGGGTACATACCTAAAAAGGAAATGCACTGCGACGCAGAGGCAGTTTACGATGACGGTGAGATGAAGTATGGGGAATTTTTCATAGAAGGACGAAACGCTCTAATAGCAATAACGGCATTAGCGTACTGTTCTGTAAATAGGATTGATGAACTTCGTACCGGTTTCGTGAACAATCAAGCAACCTGGGATAAGCAAAGAAGTTCACCACACTTATTCACAAATGATTCATCACCTCACTTTGTTGACGCTATCAATACTCTTTCACTTACTGGGTTCTCCCATTACGTAAGATTGAGAGCTCCATACTTAGATGAGCGTTTAGACAAACAGGATGTCTACAATAGAGCGATAGGTCATGGCATTGATGTGGCCAATGACACGTACAGCTGCTATTTTTACCCGCCATGCGGTACATGTCTATCGTGTAAAACTAGAAGCAAGTTTATAGCACAGGACTAGATTAAATGAAAAACAAAACCAAGTACGTCACGCCGAAAACACCATCAAAAGGTTATGCTTTTGTAGCTGCAGGTGCATCGTATAAGAACGGTGGTGGTATAACAGTATACGTAAAGTATTGTAGAAATGCGCCGCATAAGATCGAAGTGAAGCAAATTACTGACTCTTACGTGTGGTTCGTATGCCCAGATAGAGAACTAGTATTGGTCAGAGATGGTCAAACACTCGGTGCTTTCTACCCGTATGGGGATTCATTCGATGAATGCTACGACTTCAACGCATTCAATGACCGAGCTGGTAAAGGGCTAGGGTTGAAATACATAATGACCAATTATGTACACAATCCTCACTCTAAAAATTGTAGATTGGGATCTGAAGTACCAGAAGAAAGTCGCTTAACTATACTATCGGATAGTGGTGGACTGCAGTTAGTAAGGCGACTTGGTAGTCAAATGATAATAGACCCACGTGATCTCATGAACTATTATAACAACAATGTCGATGCTGGTATGGTTTTAGATATACCGCTAGCAATTGTTGACAGGAAGACTACAGCAAGAGCCGCTCGACTACAAAAACGAAATAATGAGCTTATGCTTAGTATGTCCAAGGGTACAGAGCTAATCAATATATTTCATGGACACACGGATGATGAAAGAGCTAGGTACAGGGAAATCGTAGAAAATGATGCCATTCCTAGAGTAGCTTTAGGTGGTGTACCTTTCAATTCACTAATGTCTGGTGTAGACCTGCTGTATTCGTCCATCAATAGCGGATTTAGATATAAGCAGTATCACGTTCTAGGTGCATTCGGTGCAGCCCACTTACCACTTTTGGTGAAGATAGCTAACACGGGGGCAAATCCAGTACACATAACAAGCGATAGCACCAGCCATATTCAAAGTGCTGTCAATAAGGCTTATCATTTCCAATTTGATATAAACACTACGTCCAAGAGACTTCCAATAGGGGCTAGAGCCACTGGCCCAAATAGCAACAGACTTCTACCATGTCAGTGTGCGGTATGCAGAGTTATAAAGTACACAGATGTTCTAGGGTTTGGTGATGGTAGACACACTACTGAACTACTTGCTATGCACAATGCTCTTGAAATGACCAGATACACGGATCAGCTACAAGAAGCTTGTGAGAATTTGACCAGCAAAGACTACAATAAACTTGTGCAAGAGCAGATGGGTAAGAATCCTGCTAGAACTGAGTTTACTCACTGTTTAGAATTCATTGAGATTGCTGCAGAGAATCATGAAAAAGCAAGAACAAAATATTCATCTATGATAAACAAGAGAAAAGCTTCTAGAACTGCTGTAGCCCCAGGGAACAAATTATTCGGTGAATCTGTGCCGGATATAGCAATCAAGAGGCAAGAGCACGTACTTAGCCTGATGGATAGAATGGAAAATCTTTTAGATAGCTTAGGGGCTTAACCATGATTGTAGGTTTTGATTTGGATGGAGTCTTGCAGCCAGACATTAGAAGGTCAGTAGATTTCAACTTGTCCGAAGTGGACAACGTAAGGAGATTAATGCGACCCTTGTACAAACCACTAGGCAAATGGGGAATAATAACTGCCAGGCGCATCGAGGACAAAGACAAAGTAGCTGAGTGGGTGTCTAACTCCTTTGACGTACAACCAATGTTCATACTACAGTCGTGTGAACTATCCGATAGTAGTAGCTCGTACAAAGCGCGAATGTTAGATTTGCATACGAAAGTGACTCTATACATAGAAAGTGATCCAGTTCTTGCCGCTGAAATAAAAACTAAGATGACAAGAACTGGATGCGAAGTTATATCATTAGATAGCTTATTCCACAGGATAATTCAGCAGAATGGTTGTTAAATTGTATCAACTCTAATTTGAGGAAGGCACGTAAATGAACATCGACAACGTAACTAGATGGAATTTCGATTCGTCGGCAGACTTGGGTATATCTGTTTGCAAAGGCGATCACGAAAAAGGAGAGTGTTGTGTTTATGAAATCCTTACGCCTGAAGAAACAAAAAACCTAATCGAAGCGCTGGTATCTAAGATAGCAGCACTGCAGAATCCTACTAAGATCTCGTACTTTGAAGATCTAGACAAACTGCCAGATGGTTTCTACGAACTTAGAAACCATGAAGGTAAGGAGGAATGCTTAGTTAGGTTGTATTCCTATGAACTTTTTGAAGGAAAGCCCACTGTAAGGGTACTTGGCTTTGGTGTATGGGATGGAGCTGGTCTTATGCCTATAGCTGACTTAAATTCTGGCTCTTCCTTAACGCCACTTAACCTAAAGTTGGAGTCATAGAAATGGCCTTTGAAAAAGAAAAACTGACCTTCCTAGCTGTCATAACGCTAGGTGTAGTTGTGGTATACATAGTATCTCTGGTGTACGGTATGGCTACTGAAAAATTACCGATCAAAGATTTCGTTAATCAACTTGGCCCAATGGCAGGAACTCTATTGGGTTATTGGATACGTGATAACCAGACATCGTCATCCTAGTTAACTAAGGAACTAACATGATTATAGACCCTTCTAAGTCGAAGAAAAAGTCAGGACTGCCTGACCCTGTACGTGCAGCAAAAGGACTAAGTCTTACAAAACTGTGGCGTAGCACACCTGCTTATTTCAAAAACAAGGCTAGGGATGACGATGTTAGGTTGAAATCGTATCGTCTCACAAAAACGAAAGGTGGTATGCCAGCTATAGTGGCGAAAGCTACAAGCATGGCACAACGTCCACCTAGGAGAGTACATACGTGTAGCGTAATAGGTTTGGACAAAGATATACCCCAGCTTAGTGCTCAGAAGAGAGTTCTTGCTAGCTGTGACTGCGAATCTTATATGTTCACCTGGGAGTATGCAAACTGGACATGGGGTGCCTCGAAGATTTTGTACTCAAATGGTGATCCAGCAGTAGTGAAGAACCCCGGAAATAAACCAGGTGTCTGCAAGCATCTTGTAGAATTAATACAAACTATAATGGAGAGAAAAGATTAATGTCTACCGAAGACTGCCTACCTATACCCAAGGGGTATGACAAGAACTCTCCTATTGATTCACTTACAGGTGGGCAGATACAGAACATATTAGACTTCCTCATATTGGAATCTGTAGCTCCTATTATAAGAAATTCAGATGTGTTCGACATACAACTGGTTAACTTGCTTGCGGTTACTGCAAGAAACAGAAAAAGGAAATTGTCAGCTCTACCAAGAGAAGAGTTTATAGATGAACTTTGCCAAGCCTTAGCCGTGAATAATAGAAGTAGGAAGGTAGAAATAATAAGTCAAGCAAAGATAGAGCGTGGCTTCATCTATAAGTTTGTTGTGAATTTCCTTGAACAGTGCAAGGGTTATGAGAAGCAGTACCATGAATACCTAACTGAACCCAATGCCAAGATAAGAGAAAGTTTAAGCCTTAGGTTAGAGGCTGTAGAGAAGTCGTTAGGGTTCAGTAGGGATCGTCTATACAGTAGCATAAAAGTATCTCAAGACTACTTAGAGCTTATGTATGAGTTTAGAAATGTTGTAGTTAGCAACTACATACGTTTTGCGTACCAACAAGCAAAGATGTACACTGGCCAGAAAGGAGAAAACTTCAACTTCAATGATGTGTACCAAAATTTCCTGGTCATCATAACGAAAGCCATTGACAAATATGATGCATCCAAGGGGGCCCTTACAAGCTATATAAAATGGTGGGTTCTAAATGCTCAAACTACCAACAACCCAAGTCATGGCCACGAATATGGTATAGCGTACACGCTACCTCAGATACAAAAGAAAAGTCTAGCCACTAATGAAGCTAATGGTACTCAGGTTAACTTCAGCATTAGTTTGAACAAACTAGTAGGGAAAAAGGGAGAAGAAACCGAATTCGGTGCCTCTATAAAAGGTAGTGAAGGTGCAGAGCATGAACTAGAACAGAGACAAGAGCTTGATCAAGTTAGGTATCTAATAAAGAAAGCTGACATTCGAGGAATGGCCAGACTATCACTTGAAATTGATGAAATTTTTTCGGAAAAGGAGAAAAGACAGATGAAGGAAACAATGAGGGTTCAGTTAGGAGTACACGCATGAATCTTAGCTCAATTACACCACTTAAGGATTTACAAGTAGCTCACAAATGGTTTGCTTGGAAACCAGTGTTGGTGGAACGCAAAGGTATTGAAGGTCAAATCTACTGTCAAGTACAGTGGTTTTGTTTTGTAAATCGAACTCTTGTTAGAATATCTGGTGTATCGGTGTTCAAATACGAGCCTATTTAACTGTAAACATACAACAATGGTGCACTACAGTGCATCAGTACTCAACCAAAAAAGGAATTTTGATATGCGACTTGGTGACGTTAAACCCCGCGTTGGACGGGAACGGGTAGATTTGGATGACATTCTCGGTATGGTGGTTCTACCAAAAGGTAAATGGGTAACGGTTAGGATTTTACCCATCGACGTACTGCCCGTTCGTCGGCACTGGATCAACATTATTGCAGGTAAAGACAAGAGGGAAGTAAAGATCCCTAAAATTTGCGTAGGCTTTGACCCAGCTACTGAGTCTGACAAGAAAGGAGTTGAATGTCCATATTGTGAGCTTGCAGATGGGCCTGAGCAATTCTACCTGGCAAACGTTATTGTTCGGTCGGAGCAAGAAGATGCTCCTGCCCGCATTAAGATGTCCCCTGAAGAAAAAGAGAGCGGTTTTAAAAATAACAATAGCACTTCTTGGACACCAGTAAGGGTCTTGAGAATCACCTCTAGCCTTGCGAAGAAAATTCAAGGTCTGAAAGATTTGAACAAAGTAAAAAGCAAGAAAACTGGTAAGACACTTACTTACGATATTTCTCACGAGCGATTTGGCTGCGATATAGAAGTCAAGTACGATGGTGACGCTAAGGGTTCTGACAAGTATCAGATTCAAAAGGGAGAGCGTTCAGCCCTTACGGAAGAGGAAAATGCATACCTAGTATATGAGCTTCATGAAGGTATACTTGATGAAATTGGTCGAGAGACCGAAAAAGAGGCTAAAGCCGAAATCAAGCGTATGCAAATTGTTGGGGACTCTGATCTTCCAGATGAAGATGAGGAAGATGAAATGAGCCTGGGCAAGAAAAAGAAAGCGCCAGCTAAGAAACGGAAACCTGTCGATGAGGAAGACGACGATGGGGACGATGGAGAAGACGATGAGGATGACGAACCTGCTCCTCGCAAAAAAGCTCCTGTCAAGAAAAAGGCTCCGGTCAAGAAACGTCCTGTCGATGAGGATGAGGAGGAAGACGAGGATGAGGATGAAGACGAGGATGAAGACGATGAACCTTCTCCTCGGAAGAAAGCTCCTGTGAAGAAGCCAGTACCTAAGAAACGGAAACCTGTCGATGAGGATGAGGATGAAGACGAGGATGAGGATGAAGACGATGATCCTCCTCCTCGTAAAAAGGCTCCTGCGAAGAAACGGAAACCTGTCGATGAGGATGACGAGGATGAGGATGAAGACGAGGATGAGGATGAAGACGATGATCCTCAACCTCGTAAAAAGGCTCCTGCGAAGAAACCAGTAGCCAAGAAACGGAAACCTGTCGATGAGGACGACGAGGATGATGACGTACCTTTCTGATAACTGAATGTAGAATTTAAAATGGGTGGCTTAGTCCACCCATTTTTACCTTAAAGGCGACCTTATCATGGTTAGAGAAGTTAAACAATCCGTAAGACAAACGAAAACGCAATCAGTGGAAAAACCACGTAGAGCAGTAGTAGACGAAGAGGTTGTAGTAACGCGAAAAGTACGAGCATCGAAGGACGAAGCAAAACCCACAGCGTTGTTCAACCCATTGTTGAATATTGATGATCAACTTGATGCTATAGAAAAAGATTACACATTAAGTGGGTCATCTATGGATCCAGACGAGATTCGACAACCTACTGGTCTTCTTACGATAGATCTAATACTTAGTAAAGGATTAGTACCAGGATGGTACACGTTCTTTGGGCCAGAGCAGTCATGCAAATCCACAGGTGCATCTACGTTCATGGGTGCTGCACTGAACTCTGGAATCCCGGTAATCTCGTATTGGGATTTTGAAGGTAGTGTAAACCATTCATACTTGACCAACATTATTGAGACGCAAGGTTTCAATATGGACTTAAAGCACGTGTTTGGCCTTAAGGACAATGCGGGTAATTGGTCAGTTAAGCCTAGAGTTCGATATTACTCTGAAGGTGTTGCTGAAAAGTTCTTCGACTACCTTGCAAGCCTAGAACGGAAGTTACCGGACAAAGTAAAGATAAACGATCAGTGGTATTTGATTTACGAGAATACAAAGATAAATCAAAAAGCCCTAGCAGGTCATTATGATACTAAGTATCTGACCAAGACTGGCAAATTAAGAATACCTGCTAAAGACGGAACGCTTCAAGCATTGGTAATACTTGACTCTTACCCAGCCATGTTGCCCGAGCGACTAGACGTTGATGATCCAGGTGCTGGCATGGCCGCTCAAGCCCGTATGTTTAGTGAACAGCTGCGCCGGGTAAAAGGTAAGATGAAAGCCAAGCGCATTGCTGTGATTGGGGTTAACCAATTACGCAAAGCACCTATGGTGATGTTCGGCTGTTACCATGGTAGCGTTAGAGTAACTATGGCAGATGGGTCGAAACCTACTATTCAAGAGGTAGTTGAGAATAAGCTTACTGGACCAGTTCTGGCGTTTGACCCGTCAACCAGTACCTTCGTGCCCAAGCCAATAACTGGTTGGTTTAACAATGGCCCTGCAAAGAAGTGGTTAAAAATAACCTACGAAACCAGCAGGAACAACCGAGGTGCAAATAAGGCTAGCATCGTCGTAACTCCTGAGCACTTGATGTGGAGTGAAGAGTTCAAAACACTACGAGCTGCATTCAAGTTTAAAGAGGGTGATACTTTTTCAGCACCTTCTCCGTATGCGCTATCCTATCATGCGGAACAGCTGTACTTAGGGATGATGTTGGGTGATGGGTGGTTTAGCGTCAAGGAAGACTTTCTCAAGCTTAGTTTCATGCACAAGGCAGAACACCAGTGGCTTACAGCTTGGAAGCGGTCGATTCTTAACTTCGGTGGCTGTGACCCCAAGCTATTGACCCAAGAGATGCCTTACGTGTACAACACCAAGCTGGCTAAACTTGCTATGGAACGAAAAGCAGGCTGCGAGGGACGTGAGAAAAGGCTGTCACAGGAATTTTGTGAAGCGCTCGATCTACCGGCGGTAGCGGTGTGGTACATGGATGACGGCAGCGAGGGAGGCAAGCTCCTGAAGATGCAATCGTATCCCTTACAGGATGTGAGACTTCTTTGTGACGTTTTGAACAAAAAGTTCAAAACAAACTGTACAGTGGCCACATGGGAAGATAACTCCTGCGTAAGTGGTGTGGGACATGGGATTAGATTCGACACACGGATGTACAACCTTATGGCACCATATGTTCACTCTAACTTCAGGCAAGAAGTGGTTGATCGAGTAACTATCAACTGTAACGCTTCTGGGATAGTGAGGCCAGAAACGATCCGCAA
>JFJP01018635.1_pt1 | contig 20905 bp, 24 predicted proteins | sample 431651 | NCBI WGS metagenome assembly JFJP01 (sample SAMN02602958, study PRJNA72255) | Microbial mat metagenome, whole genome shotgun sequencing project. | biome: fresh water; feature: sink hole; material: water; isolation source: purple microbial (photo- and chemosynthetic) mats found in...
GGTGGAGTGTTGTTTGGAGAAGCTCCATTTTACCACACTGAGGATTCTCTTCTAAATATCAGCCAGTTGAAAAACTGTCCGAACTATTGATTTTAACACCCCACAAAAATATTTTAACGCCACTGAAAATTATTTTATGGAGAACGCCCGATGAGCTATTACCTGGTCGATCCTGAACGACTCGCCAAAGCACGTGGCGAGCAGCCTGTTGTACCCAGCCTGGGTAACGCGCAACCCGCTCAACCCCAGCCCATGCCTGCCACCCCCGGTAATGAGTGGCAGTCGCTCAAGGACAAGTGGGGCGTTGACCGTGCCGACGCCCCACAAGGGCTTGACGCTGCCGCTCCTGGCACGACTGCCCCGCCCGCCAAGACATTGGCTGACCTGGCCCCTCGTCCTGTTGGTAACCCGTTGGACGTGTTGCCGACCGGCGTCACCAGTCCGACCACCGTCACCCGGCAGGACCCACAGTCACTGGGCATGATGGACCGGTCGGGCACGGTCACTGGCGCAGATGGCGTCACCCGGGGCTGGAATGATGGCGCTGCCGAACAGTTCAAGACCCGCTACGACCTGTCCGGTCCCGGTAAGGCTACGGGGTTTGTCGAGGTCACTGGCAATAAGCCCGTGGGCGGAGGCACCTTATCCGCACCCGACCAGGGCAATGGAGGCACGGTTGAGGGCAATGTAGCGGCGCTGAACCGGCAGACCGCTGCCCTGACCAGTCTCCGTGAAGCCCAGAACCCGGGCATCACTACGGGTACGGGGGCTTACGCGCCCCAAGCCGCCCCGGTGAACAACAACCCGTTCGCCCTACCCGGTGATAAGTACGGTGATGACAAGTTTCGACAGGCCAATTACGAGTCGTTACTGAGTCAGGCGGGTAGTCAGCGTGGCTTTGGGGCTAGTAAACGTGCCGCCGCAATGATCAATAGCGCAAAGGGGCTGTTAGAACCTGGTCTGGAAGCAATGAAGCTGCAAGGTGAACAGACCAAGAGCCTGATGGACCTGCAACAGCGCCAGCAGATGACCCCTTATCAACAGGCCAGCTTGGGCATCGCTCGTGGTAATCAGCAAGTAGCCCAGGATCAGAAGCAAGCCAAGAGTTTGCTTGACTTGGGCAAAGGTCTAGCCGATGACCCGCGATACAGCAATTATATGAAGTCCAAGAATTACATGGCGATGCTGGACGAGCAGAGAAATTCGACCAACCCCAGCGATCATGCGCGAATGGCTACGACTGTGATGCAGCTTGCCCGACCAGACTCTGAGCCTAATGATTCGGGCATTAACCTACTAGAGCAATCCACAGGGGATTTGTGGGATCGCGTTACTGGCCCCGTGAAACAAGCGTTTGGGTATTCGCGTTATTCCGATGAACAACGGGGGCGGCTCTACGATACCGGGAAGAACTCGTTTACTGGGAAGGAGAACGAAGGCTATGCCGCCATTGACGACTATGTAAAACGCATCGTAGCGAAGGGTGGCAACCCAACGGACTATCTGAACCCGACTGACCTTGAGCTGTGGAATAGGCGTCAGCAGCAACCTACTCAGCAAGCCCAAGCGGCATACCGTTGGGATGGTCAGAAACTGGTGCCGGTGAAGTAATGGAGACCTTCCGGCCCATTGACCTGGAGGGGTTCCACAACTGCTACCGGGTTGGTGATTGTGGGACGGTGGTGAGTAACCGGGACTTTAAGCGTACCTCTGTTGGCCGGGTACTGACCCAAGCCACCCGGGCGGGGGTTAAGGTGGTGACCTTGAGTCATTGGGGGCACACCCGGACACTCCGAGTGCATCGCCTTGTCGCGTCAGCCTTCCTGGGCACACCACCTACCCCCCAGCACCAGGCCATTCACCTCGACGGTGACCTCACTAATAACCGCGCCAGTAATCTGGCGTGGGGTCTGCCTAAGCGGCATGGGTTGGGTGAGAGCAAAGCCCGGGCGGTTCATGCGGCGTACCAGGACGGCAAAAGCACTTATCAAATTGCTAATGACCTGGGGGTCAGCCACACGGCAGTCAGTCGCATTCTCAGTGGCGACCACTACTCCCGACTGGGTCTCACCACTCCTACCCGTGGTAACCGCCCGTTTATCACTACGGCAGCGATAAAACAGATGGTCGCATTGCGAGCTGCCGGGGTGCCCAATTCCGACATTGCTGCCCAGATTGGCTGCTCCAAGCAACACGTCTACACATTATTGAATAGAGGTCGTCATGGCTAAAGTAGATTTTGGTAACGGCGCGATTGTGGAACTGGACGACGCCACCCTGGCTGACCCTAAAGCGGTGGCCCAGATTGCCCATGCGGTGAAGTACCAGCATGGCGCGGATGAAACCAGTGGTGCTAACTGGCAAGCCCGCTCCGCTATGGCGGGCGTTGAGACCGACGCAGACAGGCTATCGGCTTTAAAGCAGCACTACGCCGACGCAGCGAAGGTTGGGGATGAGTTCTATGTCAAGGATGCCCAAGGACGAAGTATCCGCGCTGATGAGAAAGGCTTTAGCGCCAAGGACTTGATTGATATTGCTCCAATGGCTGGGGAAGCGCTAGGCAGTCTTGGCGGGGCCATTCTGGGCGGCGGTGCGGGCCTACCTACCGGGCCTGGGGCAATAGCGACAGGTATGGCCGGGAGCGCCGCTGGTGCCGTGGCGGGCAAAGAGACCAGTCGTGCGGCGCTACGCTGGCTTGGGGGTTCGGAAGATACCCGATCCACAGGGGATAGGCTCAGGGATGCGGGCGAGACTGCCCTGTGGGGGGCTGCTGGTGAGGGGGTCGGGCAAGTCCTTGGGCAAGGGGTGAAGCTGGCCCGCAATGCCCTCACCCCTGGCGCTGAGAGCCAAGCCATTGGGGCAGTAGCGGACGCCATTGGGCTGCCTGCATCGGCCTCGACAGTCGCCGATAGCCGGTTGGCCCGGGCCGCTGAGGACTTTGCGGGGCGGTCACGACTGGGGCACCCCACGATGGAGCGGGCCTCAGCAGCCCAGAATCAGGCGCTGGGCCGGGAGCTGGACGCCATGACGGATGCCCAAAATGGCTGGCGTACCGGTGGTGGACTGGCGGGTCGCGCTGATGTGGTCGAGCAGGCGGGGAAGGTTAGCCGGGAGCTGCCGGTGGGTCAGCCATTGGGGCTTGGGGCCAACGGCTGGGCGGACCAATATAATGCGTTGGCTGCTGGCACTGCGGAGGATCGCCGACAGTTTGCCCGTACTGCACTGCAACAACTGGGCGGGGATGCGCCCGACAGTTTCAGCGCCGGGGCATTTCTCAGTAATTGGCAGAAGGCAGACCCCCGGATGAAACACGCGCTGGGCAATGTCGAGGGGGTTGGCAAAGAGCTAAACGCCTTGTTGCCGGTGGTGCGTCGGGTCGCTGACCTGGAGAAGCGCACTGGCAAGCCGCTGGAGACGCCCATTGGGAGCGTCATGGGGTTGTTGGGGATGGGTGGCGGCTATGCGGCAGGCGGGGTACTGGGTGCCGCAGGGGCGGCGCTGGCCCCCGCACTGGTGGGCAAATTGCTGACCAACCCCAAGTTCGTGAACTGGGTGGCACGGGTACCGCGCAACCCCGGCTCAATGACCCGTCACTTGGGGCGGCTATCGGTAATGGCTCAGGATGACCCGGACGTGCGGGCCTTTGCGGGGGCGTTAGGGCGGGGTAACTGACCCATTCCTTGCCAGTTCGTTACCCGCCAAATTGATCAGCATTCTCAAGGCATGATTGACGGCTGCTGAGTCCCTGAATACCTTCGCAATATCAGGTTCAAGGAGGATAACATTCGTGCCTTGTTGATAAGCGGCATGATGTTTCCCACGAACGCCCCCTGAAAAATCATATTCAGGTCTCATTTCATCAGATTCAGTGGTTTCGTTCATAGTGCTGTCGCTCGTGCGCGGTCACTTTGCGGGCGCTGATAATGCGGATTTGGTTCTGGTATCGCTCAGTGTAGGAAACCGCCAGTAGATTACCCTTGGTGGATTGCCCAATACTGATGAACCGGTATTCCTCTAGCGAATGATCCGGGTCTGAGATAGTTAATTCCAGTGGGTCACCAAACACCGTTAGCGCCTCCGAGAAGCTAATGCCGTGTTTTTTCTCGTTAGCTATCGCTTTTTCTTGGTCCCACGCGAAGTCCACTACAATACCCTCAGATTATCGACATATCGACCCCACCATCTCCACAATTCGACCTATGGCGGGGTAATTTACGATAGGTCATCCGTATGTGCCAACACTAAGCGGCGTCAATTACAGTGGTTGCCAGCACAGTTGAGTGTACGGTTACCAATGTGGATAGTCTTAGGCATCTCTGTGCGGACAATAGGTCTCGGTGGCGGCTCTGCTGCGATAGGGGAAGCCACGCCTGCACCACTGTAAATCTGCCGTTGCTCATCCCGCAGTGCGCGGCTAGAGGTTTCCCGCTCGGTTCTTGTAAGTCGCTTATCTGTAGCGGTCCGCTGTAAGTCACTATTCAGATTTTTGATCCGGGCTTGATCCTCTCTGCTTAATCCCCCTGAGCCGGATGATCTGGCAGCCTCTACCTCAGCTTGTCGCTGCTGGGCACGTTCAGCAGCGTCTCGTTCTTGCTGTTTAGCAGCTTCTACCCGCAAAGTGTGCCCATCTTGATACTGAGGTGTCTGGTCGACCAAGTTCCCCACCACCGCAGCATTACGGTTCTGTATCCGCAACAAGGCTTCGTTTTCAGTCTCTGCCAATGAAAGCGTCGGCACCAGTACCAAAGCAGCAACAATTAGAGCCTTCATATCCATCTCCTTTAGCAAGCGTCTACTGGGTATACACCCTCATCTGCCGTTTCCGCAATACAACCTGTTTAACTGACCTTTTAGGTCATTGTTGCCTACTCATTGAGGCGGTTCAGGTTCGCACTTTACACAGTACTTATACTCATTCAGCGGGGTTGACCCGCCGAATGGTGGGTATGACCCCAAACCCGAAATTCTTGATAAGCGCCCATAGCAAGAATTATCAAGCCGCCAAACGATACCCCTTTACCGCCCACTCTCGCCCCGGATTGACTATGCAATGACTGACCCACACAGGTCCTTGGGGCAGTCGCCGGATGTGACCGCGCCGCAAGTGGGCACGAGGACTCGCATGGCCCCCATCGGGTCCGTACAGGCCTTGCCGTCGATTCTCAGTCAGGTGGACAACGAGGGCGTGATAATCACTGAACGGCAGTTTGCCACGCCCTAAACGGGCACGATTCAGCCGGTCGGGGGCTTGGATGACCTCAGTGTGGATGTTCCGGCAGGCCAGCAGCGCACACAGCTCGCCGAGTGTACTCAAGTAAAGGTTAAAAAAGGTCTGTGGGTCTGCCTGGTCGAGGAATCGGGCCGCATCGGGGTTTAGTAGTAAAGGAGTGACCCGCAACCTCCCGGTCTCTGCTACCTCGGCTAGGTCCCGCTCATGGAACGTGCAGGCCACAGGAGAGAGGGCATCGCGGCTCACCGGCCAGATTAGGGTGTCACCGTGCTGGGGATCCACGCCGGCCAAGGCAGCGCTCATTGCCAGCAAAGCCAAACCCCCGTCAGTTTCCAAAAAGATGGCCGGGGCGGGCAATTTGATCAGTCCGACCAACCGCGCCAAGTCGGTTTTGGAGTTGAACAGTCCAGTGGGCACTAAAAACGCCTGGGCGTCTGCCAGCGTGGCCGCTAGGACATCCACGACCCGGTTGGCCTCGCGGGTATCCACTTGGGCACGGAACGCTGGGAGGTGTTCAAGGGCATGGACACCGATATTGCGCGGGTTCATAGCAATCCCTCCAGTTCATCCAATAAATCAGGCACCTGTTCTTGAGGGGCGTCGATCATTGCCCACACGATGTGGTGAGGGTGCTGAGTCAGTACCGGCAGGGGCTTACCCATGCGGTGGTCGCAGCCACACCCCGCGCACATCATCCACGTCAACACCCCTCCAGGTATTTCTGCGGCGTGGAATGATGCGTTGTCGTAAAGACGATCATCGCACACGGGGCAGTACCGCCGCTTGGCGTCGGAATCTTCAAAGCAGCCGTGGAGGTGGTTGGCGGCGCGTTGAGCTAGGCTTTGGGCTTCTTCTTCGCGCCCATGCTCGGCAACACGGGCGGCTACCAGCAGAGAAAGGCGCTCAAACTCGCGCAGCAATGCGGCTTTCTCGTCGCGGCCAATACCGGGCTGATAGGCGAGGTCAAAAACACGCACCATTTCCAATTGGTCGGCACGTTCGGCAATGTCATTGAGGGTGTGGTCGGGGGTCATTGGGGTTTCTCCCTCAATACAGGGTCACTTTAGCGACAATTTTCTGCATGAACAGCGGGGGACCATCAATCACCACAGGAGTGGGTTCCTGAGTTGGATCGACTGGGTAAAGCACCTTCCCCGCCTGACTACTTACGTACAGCTTAATCTCTGGCTGGACGTGTTCATTAGCCCGCCATAACACAAAACTACTGGTCGGGATTGTCCCCCGGTAGTCTGTAAGGATGGTGTCTCCCGCGATAAATACCGGGGCGGCGTCATGACTCTCCACCCGCACAGCGAATGCGAAATCGCTCACGTCGCATGGGGCGATTACCGACTTGTCTGGCGGGGTCAACCGGGCAATCCCCACCTCGTCCCACTGGATCAGCGGCACCCGCAACTGATATTCCCGCGCCGATTCAGCCGACAGATCGTGATCCTCATCAGCGCGAAGCAGGGAATCGAGGCTCACGTTCAAAAAACTTGCCAGAACAAATAGTTGCTCAAAACTCGGCTGCACCCGGCCAGTGAAATAGTGGCCGACAGCCGACAGACTGGCCCCCATAACCTCGGCCAGACGGCTGCGGGGGATGTCGCGTTGCTTGCATAGCAGGGTGACTCGTCGTGCCCAGATTGGGGCGTTTTTTGCGAGGGGGCGGCGGGGCATTTTTTTCGTCTCCGGGGTTGCGTTAATCATTTTTGTAGTTTATAGTAGCTCATATCGGAAGTCAATAGCGATTTGTTCCTTATACGGAACAATTATTCGGCGCAACACGGGGGCACAAAAACCCAAAAATGCCACAAAAAGTGGTATGCTGCGCTTCCCTCAGAGCGAGTCGGAGAGTCAAGATGGGTAAAGCGAAAAGGCTACAAAAGATGGGGCGGCAAAGGCGGGTAGCGGATAACCTGGGGTCAATAATTATCGACGTGCGCGAACCCTCAGCAGAATTGCGGGATAAGCTAAACAAGCTATTGAGGCATAGCCTCCCTGGGGATGCTACGTTTATAGGGGCCTCTATTTCCGAGGATGGGGTAGAAAAGGCAGAATTAGCCGTGGTACCCCAGATAGACCCCCGGGGGAATTTCTCTACCGGGATAATGGCTATACCTTCCGAGGGGGGTGGGCGTGAGTGGTGCAGAAAGTATTTGGGCCGACTACATGGCACCATCAACGAAGCGGTAATGAGGGTACACGATATAACCTTGGTACCCGTTGGGCATGGGGCAGAGGTACGCATTACTGCAAAAAGGTAATAGCCAAAGTAAAAAGACCTAAGACCTAATGACTAAGCACTGTTGACTATTGATTATTAGACGCACAAGCCAGTAGCAGAGGCTGGCAAACCCCAGGCAAAAGAAAGCCCCGCATTGCGAGCGGGGCTGTCTGGGATTCGGTATGGTGGGACCCGACGTAAATAATTGCCTCTTAATGGTACGGGCGATTATAGCGCGTCGGGGCCTCGGATTCAATCTGATTTCTGAGACCTCAACCTATGAATAACCCTGCTCAATCAACGGCTTTGGCCGTTATCGCCGAAAATATCCCCGCTGAACTTCGTAACCTGAACCAATGGGTGTGCTGGCACTACGAAGAACGCGGCGGCAAGCCGACCAAACCGCCGATCCAGCCCAAAAGCAACGGCAAACTTCTGTACGCCAAGAGCAACGACCCTTCGACTTGGGCAGATTTTGGAACCGCCCTTGCCACCACTGTCAGGCTGAATCTGGAAGGTGTCGGCTTCAATCTGGCTGAATCTGATGGGCTGACCGGCCTCGACCTTGACCATGTTTTTGACCCGGCAACGGGCGAACTTAACCCACTGGCGGCTGAGGTGCTGGAACGGTTCAAGGACACCTACACGGAAACTTCTCCCAGCGGGACCGGGATCAGAATCTGGTGCAGGGGCAAGCCGGGGCGGTCTGGAAAGTGCGATGGCAAGCTCAAGTGGCTGGAAGTTTACAGCTACCCGTCCAAGCGATACCTAACCGTCACCGGCCACCACTGGGCAGGGTCTGCTACGGGGGTTACTGAGCAACAAGACGCGCTTGATTGGTTGCATGAAACCTACATGGTGAAAGCAGATTCCACAGAGGAGGAGAGGGTCCTCCCTCCTGTGGATGCACCGCCCGATATGGATGACGATGCGCTCCTGGAGAAGGCCCGCAGGGCCAAAAAAGGCGCAGTGTTCTCGGCGCTTTGGTCGGGCGACCTGTCGGGGCATGGCAACGACCATTCCGCCGCCGATTTGGCGCTGATGAACATCCTGGCGTTTTGGACGGGGGGTGATGCGGCCCGCATGGATAGGCTGTACTGGAAATCGGGATTGAAGCGCGACAAGTGGAACGAGCTGCGAGGCGAAAAAACCTATGGTCAGATGACTATTGCCAAGGCCCTGGAGCAACTTGACCGGAGGGACGAACGGGACACTTTCCTGAAAAACTACGTGTATTTGTCGAAGGATAACCTGTTTGCGGACGTTCGGACTGCGGTTACCTACTCACCGGTTGCTTTTACCATGTTGGCGGAGAAGGAACTCCCCAAACAGTGGAAGGGGGCAATGAACATTATATTTGCACGGAGGCAGGGGCGGATATTAACGCACGATGTCTACCGGCCTGGGCAACCCCGGATCGTGGAAGCGGAATCAACCGCAGGGATTATTGAACCGCTGTTCAACATATTTAATGCCCCCAAGCTACCGGAACCACAATACAACGCCGCCCATGAAGCATTACTTGTTGATCATTTGATGTACATCACGGATAACAATGAGCCATTCGTTAATTACCTGCTTAACTACCTGGCTACGCTTATCCAATTCCCTGGGCGGAAGATGAACAATTCCCCCGTCATTATTGGCCCAAAGGGGAACGGCAAATCATTCATCGCAGACCTGATGACAGCAATCCTGGGGAAAAGCAACACCAGCGTCATTTCCACAGAGGAGTTGGAGGGGTCATTCCAAGATGACTTTGCGTTCAAACAATTGTGCGTAGTCGAAGAGATTAAGGTGCAGGAGAACCAATACAGCCTGATGGAGCGGTTGAAGCCGTGGATCACCAATAAGCGGGTAGCGGCTAATCGGAAGAACCGAGCAAAAATCACTGTCGATAATGTGGGCAACTGGATGTTCTTCTCTAACCACGATGACGCCCTACGGATTGACGCCCAAGAGCGCCGGTACGCAGTAGCGATAAGCCGGAAGTTACCCAAAGCCCCGACTTATTACAACGAGTTATTCAGCACCTTTATCCCTGACAGTGGCGGGTCAGTAGCCAGCGTCCTTTACCTGCTCAAGTCCCGCGACCTGAGCCAATTCAATCCGCATGAACCCGCCATTTTTACCGAAGCGCGGGCAGAGATGATCGAGAATCTGCTATCGGGGGCTGACCTGATCATCAAAGGGTGGATGGAGGGCGGTGTAGTCCCCGATGATGCCCAATCCTGGGGATTGGGGTACACCCTTAAGGGCGAGCTAATCACGGCCACAGAGTGGGGGGAGGCGGTTCGGTTGGCCGACGCCAAAGCGGCGGGCGGGATGTACACCGCCAAGGCCCCCTCAGCGCGGCGCATTGGCGCTGCGGCAAGGGCGGCGGGCTTGACCAAATTAGGGCAGAAGCGGCTTTTCAAGGAAGCGAAGGAGAACGTCTACGCGATCCGCAATGCGGAGTTCTGGAGTAAGCAATCGGAGGGGGCGATGAAAGAATACTTGACTGACCGACAGGCTTGCTGGGCAAAGGTACCTAGTCGCTGATCGGCCAAACTGCTCAGAAAAGCCCGCAACGATGCGGGCTTTTTGTTGGGCGGGGGTTTGCCTTCGATCAGGAGCGGTTGCCTTCGATCATGCCTTCGATCATGCCTTCGATAAAAGTCCTTATAAATCAACGATGCCTTCGATGCCTTCGATGAAACCAAATTACTACTGGAGTTGGTGATTAGGGGTGAGTTTTCCCACAGGAGGGGGGAGGGGCCTCTTCTTACACCCTATTTATAAAACCTCCGTATGACCTAAAAGATCGAAGGCATTAAAGGCATCGTTGATTTATAAGGAATTTCATCGAAGGCACATCGAAGGCACATCGAAGGCATCGAAGGCATCGTTGATTTTAAAGGGATTTCCCCCCTGTGGGCTATCAGCGCCGGTAACGAAACCCCCTTCAATGCCCGCAGACGCAGCCAACTTCTTCGCCGCCTCCCATTCCCCGGTCAGGAACTTCAACCCCTTGGTCTTACCCCGCTCTACTGCATCCGCCACTGCATGAAAGACCTGCCGGTAAACCTCAAAAATGGCTCGGTTTTTCTTCGCCACCATGTACTCAAATGTAGCAGTGGTGAGGTGGTATTTTACTTCCGGGGTGGGGTTATTGTCGCTCCCCCGAGTGGGGGAGCCGTTATAATCAACACCTTGCGTAAACTTCCTCGTTAAAGCGGCGACTGCCTTATCCTTGCGACTATACACGGACGGCACCAGCTCATCCAGATCGAACGGGAACCGCTCGCCCTCGGCTTGCCGCTTTCGCACGTCGAGGAAATACTGCTGGAGGTCCAGGATTTGACATCCTCCCCTCTCCTCTGTGGGCTGCTACCCTTACCAACATCAACGGAGCGGCCCCAAATCTTCGATTCTAGGCAGTTTCCCCTTACCCCCTCCCCATTGCCAATAAAAACAAATACTTGACCAAAATCCCTCGCTCCGATAGACTTAGCCTATCGAATCAAGGGGTTGTTGTAGGGATGGACTATCAAGCCAAGGATTTCACGGGGATCACGGTCGGGACGCTGCGCGTCGAGCGCCTTGCCGAAGTACGAGGGGGTCGCACCAGTCGCTGGTGGCTCTGCGTCTGCACCCTCTGTGGGCGGCAGTCGGTTATCCCCTCCCCACGGCTGAATCCCACCTTGCCTTTCTGGCGGCGGGCACATTGCCCATGCAACCCACTTAGTCACAATGAACTTGACGCGATAAACGCCCGTGAGGAATTAACTTATCCACCGGCGCTGAGTTACAACGACCTTCGGGAGTTAATCCCCACTCTACCCTCTAGGAGTAAATACTATGAGTGAAGAAGCACCAGTTTATTCCTATGAGGAATACCTTAGAGTCGCTAAAAAGATGGGTGCCAAAGACCGACGCCTTTATAAACAGTTCTTAGTGTCGAAGGGAGTCGAATTTCCAGAGACTACTGGGCGCGATGAAGAAGGTCGATTTGTGAAGGGGGAGTACACTGGGGGTCCTGGAAGACCCGTTGGCTATAAATTAAGGCTTGCTTCTAAGGTCTATCAAACGATATATGAGGCATTTGAAGCTAAGGGTAAAGATATTGTAGACCGTGCAATGGCTGGAGAAGATGTTAAAGACGCGATTGCGTTTATGAAGATGCTTTCGTCAATGTTACCAAAGACTGTCGAACTCGAATCCTCTACGTCATCCCAGCAACTACTGGACTACATTGCTAATCAGTCTACTAGCAGTCCTATGGCTAAACTAAAGCCGGAAGCCGATGAACCTGAGTGATGCAGCGGAGCTTTTAGCCGACCAATCTTGGCGAATTAGTAACCTTTACACCATTTCAACAAAGGAAGGGGTTAAGGCTCCTTTCCGGCTGAATTGGGCACAACAAGCGTTCTATTCCCACCTGTGGCATAACAATATCATCCTTAAAGCCCGACAGTTAGGGATGAGTACCTGCATCAATATCCTGATGCTGGATACGTGTTTGTTTAACCCCCATATCGAGTGCGGCATCATCGCCCATACCGAACAAGCGGGTAAAGACCTACTGCGGCGTAATATCCGCCAAGTGTATGATGATTTGCCTGATGCGCTTAAAGAGTTGGTACCCATTACCGCAGACAGCGCCCACCATCTGCGTTTTGCTAATGGTTCAGGGATTCGTGTGGCGACCACCATGCGTAGCTCCAGTCTCCAGATGCTGCACATCAGCGAATTTGGCAAAATCTGCGCTCAGTACCCACCACGAGCGCGAGAGATTGTGACCGGTTCATTGGAATCGGTCGGTAAGGGCAATATCGTGGTGATTGAGTCTACGGCGGAAGGGACTGACGGCTATTTCCATGACTATTGCCAGACTGCCAGAGCGTTGCAAGATGGTAATAAGTCGCTGAGTCCTGCGGATTTCAAGTTCTTCTTCTTCCCTTGGTGGGATGAGCCTAGTTATGCGCTCTCCACTCCTCATCCTGTGGACGATGCACTGCGAACCTATTTCACTAGGCTGGAATCTGACCACGGTATTGCCCTAACGCCTGCCCAACAACACTGGTACGCCGCTAAAGCCGCCAAGCTGGATGAGGATGTCTATCGTGAATACCCCAGCACTGCGGACGAGGCATTCAGAACCAGTTTGGATGGGTCCTATTACCTACAGCACATTACTAGGGCTAGGAAAGAGGGCCGCATCGGTTTCTATCCTGCTGATCCTCGTTACCCATTCCGAGTTTATATGGACTTAGGGGTGCGGGACGATAGCACGATGATTTTCGAGCAGGTACAGCAGGGCAGGACTGTTATCTTTGATTATATCGAGAACAACTCCGAACCTATTCAGTGGTATGTCAATAAGATTCAAGAGCATCTTCGTAGCGGCTTAATCTTGGACCGCTTAATTCTGCCCCATGATTGTCGGCAACGGGATTTAGCTAGTGGTAAGTCCCTTGAGGACGTGGTATTGGCCCTGGGAGTTAAGCCGATTGAGGTGTTGCCGCCTACTGAGATTGTGGTCGGTATCCAAGCCGTGCGGGACCGGTTGATGACGGTGCATTTCCATGAGCAACGGACTGCGCGTTTGGTCAAGCACTTGGAGAATTATCGGCGGGACTGGAATACCCGATTGGGGGTATGGAGTGAAAAACCCCGGCACGATGAACACAGTCATGCGGCTGACGCCTTGCGTTATTGGGCTGTCACGGACCAGACCGTGGGTCAACCCCGCAAGCGTGATAAACGCCCGGTAGCTGCCATTTTGCGGTAAATAATTACTTGAATTTGTTGAACTTTTGTTTTAGACTGACATCATATTTATCGAGCGTCGTGATGACGCACAGTTTTAAGCCACCCCAAAAAGCGGAAAGGCCCAACGCTAAGAACGTCGAGCCTGACCTAGCCATCAACACCGGAGAAAGCGGCATGACGACTGACATACAGTATACAGAAAAGAAGACACGATTGATAGACCTTACAGGTAAAGTATTTGGGCGGTGGACGGTGATCTCACGGGCTGCTAATAGTCCTGGTGGGCAAGCGATGTGGAATTGCGTGTGTGACTGCGGGAACGAAACAACTGTGATGGGTAATAATTTACGGAGTGGGAAGACACAGAGCTGCGGGTGCTACTCCCGCCAGAGAACTAGTGAACGGTGCCGAAAGGTCATTGACGGTGTCTTGAGCACAGAACACAGTCTTTACCGGACATGGGGCAATATGCTTACGCGATGCTCGAACCCGAGCTGCCCGCAATATCATAACTATGGCGGGCGGGGTATTAAGGTCTGTGACCGGTGGATGAACAGCTTTGCGGATTTCGTCGCAGATGTTGGGGCGAGACCTAGTCCCGAGCATAGCATCGACCGAATCGATAACGACGGGGATTATGCCCCCGGTAATGTGCGCTGGGCCACCAGAACTGAACAGAACCGGAACTCACGGCATAATCACATCGTGGCGCTTCATGGCGAAAGGATGACCCTGTCAGAAGCGGCTGAACGGCTTAATGCCCCGTATGAGCGATTGAAGTACTTCCTTAGAACTAACCCTGATTTCCTATCCCCTACTTGCAAGGCTGCCTAATATGTCCCTTGGATCATTTGTCGATTATGTACCTGTTGAAGGTGTACTTCGACCTGCCGTCATCGTGCATCGCAACCGAAGCGCCGTGGCGGTTCCACTGGACTTAGCGTTTATCTTTTCTGGCGGTTCCGCCGAAGAGGATGTTACGGCAATGGCAAAGTGCATAGAATATGCCGCTGTCCTGTTTGGCGGTACGTTCATAAAAAATGACGTACTCAAAATCCACGATTTGATCTGTCAACAGATGAATGCAGCTATTTTTACCCCCCCTTCGCCTGAACCACTGCTGGATATGTCTCGACTGACTGAGCGCATGGGGCTAAAGCTCAGCATCAACGGTGAGGAACTGGTTAATGCAGCGTAAAACCAACCACTACGCCGACCCGCCTGTCCCGCAAGACACCCCGGCTGATCCAGACGCTGAACTGAAAGCCCAACACCACGAATTAGGACAGCAGATTCTGTCTTGGTGGCGCGAATCCCGTAGCTATATGGCTGAGAACCGGGAACTCATGGATCGGGATAGCCGCTTCTACTGTGGCGATCAGTGGACCCCGGAAGATTTGCGGGAGCTTGAGTCCAGGGGGCAGTGTGCAGCGGTCTATAACCTGATTAAAACTAACATTGACTGGGTGTCTGGTACTGAGCGCCGCGCTACTATCGACTTTCATGTGTTGCCGAGAGCGCAGGATGATGTGGAGAATGCGGCGACCAAAACCAAACTGTTAAAGCACGTCACCGACTACACCCACTTCAACTGGCACCGCTCAAATGCTTTCTTGGAGAGCTTGATTGCGGGGGTGAGTTTTTTGGAAGTGGGTGTTCGTGGTGATGATAGCGAGTACCCCATCTATCTGCGCCATCAAACTTGGCGTGATTGCTGGTGGGATACCCTATCCCGTGAGCCTGATTTATCGGACAGTCGGTTCTTTATCCGTAGTAAGACGCTCCCGTTATCGGTAGCCAAGGCCATGTTCCCCGACCAGATTGAAGCCTTGGAAGCCAGTAGTGATGTGGTGGATCGTTTTAGCCTCATGGATGACCAATCCACCACCTACTACGCCGATGCACAAGGTAAGCCGTTACCATTCGACTATGGCGATCCGACCCGGTATCAATCCACCCGCGCTATCCGCTTACTCGAGTGCTGGCACCGCAAAACGGAACCCGCGAAACGTATCACAGGGCGTTATCGGGGCTTGTTTGATGAAAGTAACCCCCGCCAACAGCAGGCGTTACTGAACGGTCAATGCTCATTGTTCGATGCCATTGTTCAACGGGTCTATTGCTCAATCATCACGGTGCAGGGTGACGTACTGTATACCGCCCCCTCGCCATATAAGCATGATGCACTGCCCTTTATCCCGGTGTGGTGTCATCGGCGGGATGACAACGGCTTGCCGTATGGACTGGTGCGTAACCTGATCAGTCCACAGATGAGCCTGAACAAGCGCAAGGCCAAGAGTCTGTTCTTGCTGAGTGTGAATCGGGTGGTGGCGGATAAACACGCTGTGGACGATCCCGACGCATTTGAGTTGGAGTGCGCCCGCCCTGACGCCATTATCTGGAAGAACCCCGGTAAAGAGATCATCTTCGATACGGCCCCCGCCTTGGCAGAAAGCCATTTGGCGTTTGCCCGTGAGGATGCCCAATTTATTCGGGATGCCAGCGGCGTAACCAGTGAGAACCTGGGCCAAAGCCAGACGGAATTGTCGGGTCGGGCGATCAATCTGCGTCAGCAACAGGGGTCAGTTTCCACGGCTCATGTAATGGACGCTCTGCGCTACGCCACCCAACGGGTTGGTGAACAACTGGTGGTTCTGGTAGAGCGGCTGTACACCCACCCACTGGTCGTTCGGCTGACGGGGGAGAACCAGGAACAGCCTGATTTTCTGCCACTGAACCAAGTGCAGCCGGATGGTCGGGTGCTGAATGACATTGCTGCGGCCAGTGCGGATTTCAAAGTTGCTGAGGTGGATTACCGCGAGACCGAACGCCAGGCCACATTAGAACTGCTGCTGCAAACCGTCTCCAGGATGGACCCGTCAGTCAGTTTGAATTTGATGGACTTGGTGATTGATTCCGCAGATTTCCCACAGGCTAAAGCCTTAGCGGCTAGGTTGCGGCAACTGAACGGCCAGACTGACCCGAACGATGCGAATGCCGCACAAGCAGCCCAGCAACAAGCCCAAGCTAAAGCCCAACGGGATCAGGAAGACCGCCAAATGGCAGTCGAGCGGCAACTGGCAGAATTGAAAGAGTTGTTTGCCAAGACCCAGAAGCTGTTGGCGGAATCAGCTTTGGCTGCGGCTAAGGCTGGGGATGTCGCCCGCCCCACTGTCCAGTACAACCCCCCCGATATTCGAGACTTATCCCATGCCTGATTTCAACACCCTGCTCACTGATGAAGAACTGGCGGCAGTCGCTGATGAGGCGGCTGAGACCTCTACCGATCCCGTTACTGAGCCTGCTGAACCCCCCGTCGAACCCGCCCCTCTGGCTGAGTCCGTAGTCGAGCCGACTGCCACCGTCCCTCCCGTTGAACCGCCCCCCTCTGTGGATCAGGGGTTGGTTCAACAGGCTACTTCGGTACTGGGGCAGATTGAGGCCCGGCTACTGACTTTGGAAGCCAAATATGAGGCGGGCGAGCTGTCGTTTCAGCAGTTCCGCGCCGAAGAGCGGACTTTGCTGCGCCACCAGCGTGAGGCCGAAGGGGTCGTCATGCAGGCCCGGATTGAGGCCCAAGTCGCCCAGCAGACTGCCCAGCGTGAATGGACTACTGCCGTTATGGAGTTTCGGCAAGACCCCACCAATGCAGCGCTGGAGAACCCGGTGGTGCTGCCCATGATGCAGGCCGTACTTGAAGATCTCCGGGCCAAACAGCCCGGCTTGAGTGCCAAGGACCAGCTAGGCCAAGCCAAAGCCCAAGTGCAGCATCAACTGCGCTCGCTGCTGGGCCTGCCGTCCGATACGCCGGTCAGCCCGGCAAAGGGCGGCACCCCCCGTACTCCCTTCAAGGCACCCCCGGTGCTGTCGAGCGTACCTACTGCCGACAACAACGCTATTTCCGAGTTTTCTGGGCTGGATCGGCTGACCGGGGTTGAGTATGAGACTGCTCTTGGCCGACTGACCCCTGATCAACAGCAGCGCTACTTAATGGCTGCCTGATTTTTCATTTGGACTGTCGAGAGACAGCCGGTTTTTTCACTCTTAGAAGGTATTACTGATGGCTATTACTACGGTTTCTCTGGGCGATCCCAAAGCCTGTGCTAAGTGGAGTGGGCTACTTGCAGTAGACACCATGAAGCAGTCGTATTGGACCTCCCGCTTCATGGCGAATGGTTCGGCTTCCAGTGCCCCGCTGGTAGTGTTTAACGAGTTGTCTGCCGGTGCTGGCGATGCAGTGAGTTTTGACGTATCCATGCAGATCAATACTCCTCCTGTGGAAGGAGAGGATATTCTGAGTGGGAACGAGACCAGCCTGTCGTTCTTCACCGACAAACTCTACATCGACATTAGCCGCCAAGCGGTGAATGCCGGTACGCGGATGAGTCAGCAGCGCACTATGCACTCTCTGCGGGAAGTCGCTCGTCGCCGGTTGAGTGATTACTTTGCTCGGCTGTTTGATGAAGTCATCACTTCGTACATCTCTGGTGCGCGGGGTACTAATAGCGACTGGATTCTGCCTACGACTTGGACTGGCCGGGCTAATAACACCCTGCAAGCCCCTGATGTCGATCACTTGGTCTATGCGGGCAATGCCACTGCGAAGAATGACCTGGATGCGAATGACAAGGTTGACCTGGCGCTGATTGACCGCTTGGTCGCTATTGCTAAGTCGATGGAAACCACCCCGATTCAGCCCGTGCAGGTGGATGGTGGTGAGAAGTATGTCTTCGTTGTCGGTCCTTGGGCGGAATACAGCCTGCGTACCAGCACGGGTTCTGATAACTCCTGGGTGAATATCCAGCGGGCGTTAGCCAGTGCTAAGGGCCGTGATTCCGAGTTGTTCAAGGGTGCCCTGGGCGAATACGCCGGTGTAGTTCTTCATGTCTCCCCGCGTACTATTCAGTTTGAGGACTATGGCAATCCGGCCACGGTCAAGGCGGCTCGCGGGTTGTTCCTGGGCCATCAGGCGGGTGCTATTGCCTTCGGTTCCGGTTCTAACCGCTTGCGGTTTAACTGGGTCGAAGATACGGCTGACTTGGAGAACCAGATCATTATTGCGGCTCATGCCATCTGGGGCTGCAAAAAGGTTCGTTTCGATTCCAAGGATTTCGGCGTCATTGCCGTTGATTATGCCGACCCGCGTGGTTGAGTGAGGAGATAAGACATGGCTACGACTTATAACGCAAGTGGCATGAGCCTTAACGCGATTACTGCGGAACGGGCGGGTGACGTGATTGCTGTCCACTCGACTTACGAACTGACTGCGGCACTGGTGGTGAATGACGTGGTGAAGTTCGCCACACTGCCCGCTAACTGTGTCCCGGTGGATTGTGTCCTGGATTGCGATGATCTGGACACGGGTGTTGCCCCCGCAGTTGTTGTTGAGGTGGGCTTCACTGGTGGTGACACCGACGCACTGGTCGCTGCGAGTACCGTAGGTCAGGCGGGGGGTGTGGAGCGGGCTAACGTCAAGACCGCTTTTCGGGTCGAGCCAACGGGCAGTGACCGGGTGGTACAGCTCAAGGTGGCTACTGCCCCGGCCACCGGCGCAGCGGCTGGCACCATCGGGCTGACCCTGACTTACCGTGCCGCACAGGTCAATGAATAGTAACTAGGCTCTGCCCTGTCAGGGATGACGGGGCCACTGCTTTAAGGAATCCCCTGTGGCAAAGCACTCACTGACTGCGATTATTCCCGCCCCTCCACAACCCGAACGCGAGAACCCGGCCCTCTGGTCGAATAAGCAGGCCATGCTGTTTGCGCGTAAGCAGGGCTGGAACCATAAAGACCCGAAATCACTACGCAATAGAGCCGTTGCACTCGGCTTAGAAGTCCACCCGCTGGCCGTATCTGCTGGGCTAATCCGCTCTATCGCCGCAGTAATGCAGAACCAAGGTGGAATCTAAATGGCAACCCTACTGAATTTGATGCAGCAACTCCGCCTGCGCCTGGACGATCAGGGCGGCGATACGGGCGAACCCGGGGCTGGCTTCTCCTATTACTGGGAGTACGACTCGACGGGTTGCCTCTGGAGCAATGACGAACTGGTTGGTCACCTGAACGAAGCCGAGAATGAGTTCTGTCGGCGCGTACCCCTGATTGACGATAAAGAATTTCGCATCCGCACGGTCCCCGGTGTCGCTCATTACGACCTGGACCCGGTGATTCTGGCGGTTGAGCGGGTGTTTTCCACCTCCCGGGGCTGTCCGCTCCGCAAGACCTTCCACGAAGCCAGTGACCAGCAGCCCTTTCGCACGGTCCCTGCTGCCCGCTACCAAGCATCCCTGAGCGACCACCAGTTGACGATCCTGGGCACCCCCATTGACGCGGAGGTCTTGGAACTGACGGTGCGCCGCCTGCCCCTCACCCCCCTCCTGTGGGCCGACCGCAAGACTCAGGAACCAGAGGTGTCCGCCCATTGGGCGTACTCGTTGGTCGATTACGCCGCCTATTTGAGCTGGTGCAAGCGGGATGCGGACACGTTCAGCCCGGATAACGCGATGGGTGCCTTGGCTGCGTTCGACCGGCTGGTTGGCCCCACCAAGTCGGCAGCGGAATGGGTCTGGGCCAAGTCGTTGAGCAACCGGCGTCCGAGAGCGAGGGGTCAGTTTTTATGAGTTGTATCGCTATGGTCGACATACCTGTAATGCTCCCCACGCAGGATAGAACTGATGGTGGCTTGGCTTACCCCATAGCGGTCAGCAATCTGTTGTTGAGTCAAGCCCTCTTCACGAAGGGTGCGGATTTTCGGTACGTCCTCTTCATGGAGCTTGGCTAAATGGTGGCGACCCTTGCAGCGTTTCTTTCTACGGTACGTGGTTGGTTCGTTGCAGTACTTAAATACCTCGCCTCTAAGTATTTGGCCCACGAATCCCTTGGAGCAACCAAGTGCCACCCCAATCTCCTCCTGTATAAGACCCTCGGAATGGAGTCGGTGGGCCAGCAAGACTTGTTCAGGGGCATCTCCGTCAAACTTGACCGGTGTGATTATACCGATATGGCCCCAGTTTTTACCGTTAAGGATACTACAAACGTGCGAATCACTAGCCCCATATTTTTGGGCAATACCCCTGCGGCTCATTCCAGTACGCGCATCTTCGTGCATAGCGAGAACTTGTTCCTCCGTAAACTTCGCTGTCGGGTTCTTTTCCCCGTAATGCATCGTGCCGTGCAGCCAACGATCTTGGCTATTTTGCTGAACTGTCGCCCAACGGAGGTTAGTAACTTGATTATTAGTCACGTCGCCATCGTTGTGGGCTACTTCGTGCGCGTCGCTGGGTGGGGGTCCAATGTGTGCCAGAGCGACCAGTCGGTGTACCAAAAAGCCCTCCGTTTTTTGCCCCGGCTTGCAGAGACCCACCGACTGATACGGCTTGCCAGTCTTACGAACCGCGTGGGTGAGCATTATAGGGAATTTACGCTGGCTGGTGCCCAAACTACAGACCCGCCCGTGATCGGAGACCTCGTACCGGCCTTCGTAGCCAACTACGGGCAGCCACTTTTCCGTGATACCATCGAACACACTCATGGGACACCTCAACTGTCTTGTGGGAGAAGCCGGGTGAGGGGACTAAGTCCTCGCCTGGCTTTGTTATTTTCAATGGTTCGGACAGTTTCATGCAGCGATAGCCCCGTAGTTGCATAGCGTTTCGAACGCAGCACTGGCTTTTATCAAACTGAAGTCCAGA
>JFJP01033495.1_pt1 | contig 20904 bp, 17 predicted proteins | sample 431651 | NCBI WGS metagenome assembly JFJP01 (sample SAMN02602958, study PRJNA72255) | Microbial mat metagenome, whole genome shotgun sequencing project. | biome: fresh water; feature: sink hole; material: water; isolation source: purple microbial (photo- and chemosynthetic) mats found in...
TATGCCGAAGAAATTCTCGACATGGCCGACCGACTCGGTTTCCTCGTCATCAGCGAGTCGCCCGCCGTCACCATCGTGCCGGATAAGGCCACGGAGCATACGCTGACCACGCATTGCGCGGTACAGCAGGAGTATATGCTGCGCGACTACAACCATCCGAGCGTCGTCATGTGGTGCGTCGCCAACGAACCCATCTCTCACCAGCAGTCGGCGAGGCCCTATTTCGAAAAAGTAGTCGCGGCGGCCCGCGAAATCGACACGCAGCGTCCGCTGCTGCTCGTCACCTGTTTCGGCGACCGCGATGTCTGCCTGGATCTCGTCGATGTCGTCGGCATCAACTGCTACCCCGGCTGGTACTGGGGCGGCGGAGTCCCGTTCAATCAAACCATGAAGTGGTTCGAAGACTACATGGTTCTGTTGCGCGGACGGTGCGGCGGACGTCCGATGATGCTCACCGAATTCGGCGGCGATGCCCTGCCCGGCACGCATAACCTGCCCGGAGAGCTTTGGACGGAAGAGTATCAGCAGGAGTTGCTCAAAGAAATCATCGCGGTCGTCCGCAAGAGCGGGTTTTTCTGCGGCGAACATGTCTGGAGCTTCGCCGACTTCCGTACCGGACAAAACTACACCCGCGCCTACGGAAATCATAAGGGGGTCTTCACCCGCGACCGCCAGCCGAAAATGGCGGCTCACATGCTTCGCGAGCTTTGGAAAAAATAATGGAGTTTTGTTTTGCGTACTTTTATTTGTCGCAAAACAAAACCTATTGTCTTCAATCGGTCATTGAAATCCGGGCTGACTGACGTACAATGCTTTGCAGAAGGAGGGTTTATTTAATATGAAGAAGACCGTTTTATTGTTTACTGTGTTTGCAATGCTTTGCAGAAGGAGGGTTTATTTAATATGAAGAAGACCGTTTTATTGTTTACTGTGTTTGTATTATCCGCAATTGCGGCGTTCGCTGAGTCGATGACAGGGGTGGTTTTCCAGCAGGATAAATACTGGCGTATTGGAAGAGACGGCGGAAATGGGCAGTATGTAGCTAGCGCCATTATCCCTTTCGACGAAGCTGCCAAGATTGCTCCGTTTCTTGGGAAAACAGTTAAGGTTACCGGCGACCTTGATCCAGCATCGACTTTCCCTAAATTCAAACCTGGATTCACAGTTGAAGAAGCAACGGAATAAACAGGGGTAAATATATGAAAAAATCAAGCCTCGCACTGATCGTACTGACGGCTCTGGCTGCAATTGCGCAGGCTGAACCTCTGGTCAAACAGGGTGTCGTGTTTTCTGAAAACAACTACTGGCGCATTGGCAAAATAACGGGTAACGGCGTCAAAGTCGTGGTCGGCATGATTCCTAACGACGAAGCCGCAAAACTTGCCCGACTCAATGGGAAGATGGTCATCGTCACCGGCGAGAAAGATGAAACATGGACAGGAAACGTCCCTAAATTTAAACCCGGATTCACAGTTGAAGAAATAAAGGAGTAGGCATATGAAAAAATCAATCCTCGCACTGATCGTACTGACGGCTCTGGTTGCAATTGCGCAGGCCGAATCGCTGACCAAACAGGGTGTCGTGTTCTCTGAAAACAACGGCAAATACTGGCGGGTTGGTAAAATAACGGATGCCGGTGTCAAAATCGTGGGCGCAATCATTCCTGCCGATGAATCGTCAAAAATATCTTCGTTCGATGGCAAGATGGTCATCGTCACCGGGGAAAAAGATGATACTTGGACCGGAAATATCCCGAAATTCAAAGCGGGCTTCACGGTTCAGGAAGTTCAGTAGAATCGTCCGGACATCACAAAAAGACCCTGCTCCGGCAGGGTCTTTTTTATGCAAAAAAACAACAGAGCGCTGGTTTCTTTATTTCCAACCATTTGGAAAACGGAGTAAAAAATTTCCAATCATTGGAATCTGGCAATGAAACCATCCTCGGCAGAACGGTTCAGCAGACACAGGGTTCTTCCGCACGACCTTCCCGTCCCGATCTGGGAAACCGACACCCGGGGCCGCCTTCACCGCACAAATCGCCGGACAGACAAAAACTGATCAAACTCGACCCGAGTCCCTCCGGCGGGTTCCATTTGCATCCTTGAATATCAGCCTTCAAAATAAATATGAACACTCCTTCTATGTTAAATAAACGAAACGGGCTGCCGCAGGCCGCTGAAAAAATCCTGTCCGGACAGCCTTTGTGTATCGCTTACATCGGCGGAAGCAACACCGTTATGAAAGAAAGCTGGAGAGTCCTCTTCCACCCCTGGATGGACTTTGCCTTTCCGGCACCGCAGCCCCATACAGAAATCAATCTTAGTATTGGAGCCATCGGCACGCTGGCGGCTTCATTTCTGATCCCTGAAAATCTGAAAGGCACCCGCCCGGACCTGGCGATCATCGAATACTCAATCAACGACTTCAACTGGATGAGCTGGGAAGGCGAAATCTATGGCGAAGGCACCCAGCCCGCCGCCTCTGTATCCTCCTCGCTGGAAGGTGTTGTGCGGATGGTGAGGCGCGAAAATCCAGACTGCGACATCCTGTTCCTCCACATGCCGCTGCGCAATCAGCTCAACGGAACATTTCCCGTTGTTTCCGAAACCATCCGCGTTTACGAAGCGATTGCGGATTATTACGGCATTCCGTCTCTGTTTGCGGTGGCCGGTTTCCAGGCTTTGGAAAATAGCGGACGCATCAAAGCGGCGGATTATGAAACCGCCCTGTTCAGCGATGCCGCTCATCTCTCGCCATTCGGACTGACGTTCCTCATGGAAATGTTCGATGAGGCAATGAAAACCCTGTTGGCCGAAAGCGGCCCCTCAGCGGCTCTGCCTCAACCCATGAACAGCCTCACCACAGAATTCGCATATCCCATGCCGGTGGAGCCCTGGATGATTGAAGGCCCGTTCACAGAAGAGCGTTTTCATAATAGCCGGTTTGATGTTCCTTACTTCTCGTTGCCGGCGGGCTCGCGGCTCAAGATTGATTACAAAGGAGCACTGGTCGGTCTGGGCATCGTATTCGGCCCCGATACGCCCGGTGTGTACAAAGCGGTACTGAACGGGCGCACATCCAACCTCTCGCTGTTCACCCACTACTGCTCCAAACCGCATCTGGGATCCATCATTCTCAACAAAGATCTCTCGGATCCAAACCAGCACGGAAAACTGACCTGCGAAGCGATGCCGGTCTATCCGGACTATGCTCATACCCGCAAGTACACTCCGCTTCCTGTTCCGATCCCGATCGAAAACCTGCGGCTGAATATCACTCATCTGATGCTGCTCGGAAAAGCTCTTCAGGACGCTGAAGCGTAGCTCACTCCAGACGCGACTTCGCAGATCAAGCACCTCCTCCGTCGGTCTCGGGGTTGATGCCCCGGTAGACACAGGTCAGCCGCGATCCATCTGCGGTCCGGCAAGGTTCATGCCGAGATATTCAGATGCATTATAAAAGCAGATGTTTTCGACCATCATTCCGAGTAATTTCATATCCGCAGGAATTTCGCCGTTCTCCACATCGCGTCCGATGAGATTGCAGAGGATGCGGCGGAAATATTCGTGGCGCGGATAGGAAAGAAAGCTGCGCGTCTCCACATCGCGTCCGATGAGATTGCAGAGGATGCGGCGGAAATATTCGTGGCGCGGATAGGAAAGAAAGCTGCGCGAGTCGGTGAGCATGCCGATGAAGCGACTGAGCAGTCCGAGCGCGGAAAGCGCGTTCATCTGTTTTTCCATGCCGTCCTTCTGATCAAGGAACCACCAGCCGGAACCGAACTGCATTTTGCCTGCGAAGCTTCCGTCCTGATAGTTTCCGATCATCGTCGCCATCAGCTCGTTGTCGCACGGGTTGATGTTGTAGAGGATGGTCTTCGCCAGCTGATTAGTGCTATCGAGCCGGTCGAGCAGTTTGATCAGCCCCGGCCCCTGACGATGGTCGGCAATCGAATCAAATCCGGTATCCGGTCCGAGTCTTTCAAACAGTCGGCTGTTGTTGTTGCGGAATACGCCGACGTGAAACTGCTGTGCCCAGCCGCGTTTGTGGTTCATTTTTCCGACTTCATAAAGAAACCACGCCTCGAACTTTTCGCGCTCAGGCAGACGAATCGCTTCGCCCGCCATCGCCTTTTGAAAAATCGCTTCAAGTTCAGCGGGAGTCGCCCCGGCGTCTGGCACATAGCCGACACCATGGTCGGAAAGACGGCATCCGACCGAATGAAAGTATTCATGCCGCCGATCCATCGCTTCCAGTATCACGTCTGTACTCACGATCGTGAGTTCAGACGTGACACCCAGCTTTTCCAGATACCGTTTCCAAACCTTGGAATCGGACAGGTTCATGGCCTTATCGGGACGGAACGTCGGCAAAACTTTGATTTCAAAACCGCTGGCGGCGATCAGTTTGTGGTATTCCAGTGAATCAACCGGATCATAACGTCGGCAAAACTTTGATTTCAAAACCGCTGGCGGCGATCAGTTTGTGGTATTCCAGTGAATCAACCGGATCATCGGTGGTGCAGACCAGCTTGACATTCATTTTCCTCATCAGGTTGCGCGCCGAAAATTCCGGCGTGCGCAACATCTGCGTACAGGTATCAAAAATTTCGTCAGCCGTTTCCGGGCTCAACAGCGTGTCGATTCCGAAATAACGCTGAAGCTCCAGATGCGTCCAGTGATAAAGCGGATTCCGAATCGTCTGCGGAACCGTCCCGGCCCACTTCTGGAATTTTTCGCGCCAGGAGGCATCACCGGTTACAAATTTTTCGGCCACGCCGTTGGTGCGCATCGCGCGCCATTTGTAGTGGTCGCCGCCCAGCCAGATTTCGCCGAGATTGTCCCACTGTTTATCCTCCGCGATTTCTTTCGGCGACAGGTGGCAGTGATAATCATAGATCGGCATCTTCGCCGCGTGATCGTGATAGAGCCGCTTCGCGGTTTCCGTTTGCAATAGAAAATCTGCATCCATAAACTTTTTCATAAGAAGATCAGTTCCATTGGGTGTGGAAGAATTCGCCGCGCGGATCCATAAACTTTTTCATAAGAAGATCAGTTCCATTGGGTGTGGAAGAATTCGCCGCGCGGTTTGTCGATGCGTTCGTAGGTGTGCGCACCGAAATAGTCGCGCTGCGCCTGTAGCAGGTTGGCTGAGCCGCGCGCCGTGCGGAACCCGTCATAGTACGAAAGGGCCGAACCCATCGCTGGCGAAGGAATGCCCGCACGGGTCATCCGCGCCACCGCGTCGCGCCACGGTACCTGAGCCTCGCTGACCGACTCGGCGACGAGCGGATCCAACAACAGGTTCGAAAGACCGGGATTCCGTAAAAATGCTTCTTTGATCGTTCGCAGCAATGAGGAACGGATAATGCACCCGCCGCGCCAAAGCTGGGCCAGCCGTGCAAGATCAAGATTCCAGCCCCGCTCCTTGGAAACCTGCTGGATGAGCTGAAAGCCTTGCGCATATGAAACGACTTTCGATCCATACAGGGCCTGCTTCACTTCAGCGACAAAATCTTCCTGATCGACATCTATACCGGTCTTGGGTCCCGCCAGCCATTTCGAAGCTTCCACGCGATCAGACTTCAACGCGGAAAGACAGCGAGCAAATACCGCCTCGCCAACCAGCGGAAGCGGCTCGCCCGCATCCAGCGCCGCAATCAGCGTCCATTTACCGGTACCCTTTTGTCCGGCGGCATCGAGAATCATATCCACCGGCTGTTCGCCCTCGGCGGTTTCGTAAGCCAAAATATCGCGGGTGATGGCGATCAGATAGGAATCGAGCTTGCCTTTGTTCCAGCGGCCGAACACCTCGGACATGGCGACGTTCGACATATTCAATCCATCGCGCATCACCTGATAGGTTTCGCAAATCATCTGCATATCGCCGTACTCAATGCCGTTGTGAACCATCTTCACAAAATGACCGGAGCCGCCGGGGCCGATCCAATCCACACACGCTTCCCCCTCAGGAGTACGAGCGGAAATCGCTTTAAAGACCGGCTTGATGAGTTCCCACGCGCCAGTTGATCCGCCGGGCATCATGGCCGGACCGTTCAGCGCGCCCTCTTCGCCGCCGGAGACTCCGCAACCGACAAAGAGAAGGCCTTTTTCATCACAGAGCTGAATCCGCCGCTCGGTGTCTTCCCATTGCGAGTTGCCGCCGTCGATTACTACGTCGCCGGGATTGAGAAGCGGGAACAGCTCATTGAGAACCGAGTCGACCGGCGAACCCGCTTTAATCATCATCATGATCTTGCGCGGGCGTTCGATGGATTCGACAAATTCCTTCAGATTGCCCGCATGAACAAAACCCTCTTTATATTTTCCCGAAAAGTTTTTCCGCAGCGCTTCGTTCCAGTCGTAGCACGAAACGGAGAAACCTTTGGAAGCCATATTACGGGCGAGGTTGGAGCCCATCACGCCCAAGCCAATCATTCCAATGTTTGTTTTTTTCATAAATACTTCCCTTTACCGGGCAAACTTCTCTTTGTACGCCCAGAGGCCGAGCGCGGGATTGCTGATGTAAAAAATTTCTTCACCGTCCGGCATCGTGTTGAACCCGTCTTTCAATGTTTCCGGATTGTAGCGTGCGGCCATCTCCGCATACGGCACGGCGTTGAAACCGACGGAGCGGACTTCGTCGAGCGTGACACCCGGCCCGGGACAGTACGTGATTGAGAAACGCCCTTCAGAAGAACCGTGAATCAGATGGGCTGCCGCACTGAGATTACGGAGCAACTCTTCATTTTCCTCAACAGCTTTCAGAGTCGCCGGTGTTCCGCGATAGCCGTATTTACGAATCAGCTCGTCAATTTTATGATCTTCGCCGAACTCCTTGAGCGCGGGAGCCAGCACGATCAGTTCGCCGCCGTCGGCAATCGCCATACGCGTGCGGTAAACCGCTTTATTGCCAAGCCACGTGCTTTGAAATTCGTGCGGATCGAGATAGACGACAACCTTCTTCGGCTCGCGGTCGAGGAGGTTAATATTCACCTTGCGCGCCAGCTTGCAGGCTTCGTCATAAACCGGCACATCGTTACCGGCGTAAAAACCGCGCATGTGCATTTTTCCGGTAGAATAGTCCTGTTCCATCACGGTCAGAATGTAGGTGATCGGCAGGTCGCTCAAAAACGTATCGACGGCGTAGTTGAACAGGCGGCGCACCGGCGTATCGGTCTGCCCGAGAATCGTCTCCATATTGCAGACCGCGCCAAGGAAATGCGACTTATTGATGATATCCGAGCCGCCAGCGCCGACGACGATGTTTTTGGTGTAGTTAGCCATGCCGACCACTTCGTGCGGAACGACCTGCCCGACGGATAGAATCAGATCGTAGCCGTCGAAGAGCATTTTGTTCACTTCAACGCCGACAGTGTAATTCACCTTGCCGCCGGAAAGTTCCGCGAGCATGGCGCCAGGCACTTCACCCTTGCGGACAATGCCATTGCGCCAGTCATGCACCTTGAACGCGTTGAGCGGAATCGTCCCGCCGAACATCATACGGAGCTGTTTCTCCGTCATAGCGTTGTGCGTTCCCAGGGTTGGAAGAATGTCCACCTGCACGCCGTCGGCGGTCAGTTTTTCATAAACCAGAGCGGTAATCGGCCCCGCCTGCGAGTTCAGGCGGGTATGATCCGGCGGAAGCACCAAAACTTTTTTCCAAGGTTTGGAGCCTTTTGCGGCGCAGTTTTCCAAGGTTTGGAAAACCAGCGCACGCAACTCGTCACGCGAAATGGAAACCTCTTCGCCAAAACGGCTGATCATAGGTAAATCCTTTTAGACAATGTAGGTCGAGGCGGCGGTGTCGCCGCCGCGGCCGGTCCAGTTGGTGTGGAAGAATTCGCCGCGCGGCTTGTCGATGCGCTCATAGGTGTGCGCGCCGAAGTAGTCGCGCTGCGCCTGCAGCAGGTTGGCCGGAAGGCGGGCGGCGCGGTAGCCGTCGTAGTAAGCGAGCGCGGCACCGATGGCGGGCATCGGAATGCCCATCTTCACGGATTTCATGATGACGCGGCGCCAGCCGGCCTGCGCTTTTTTGATCTCCTGTTTGAAGAACGGATCGAGCATCAGGTTGACCAGGCCGGGCTTCTTATCGAACGCCTCTTTGATCTTGCCGAGGAAGACGGAGCGGATGATACAACCGCCGCGCCACATGAGCGCGATGCCGCCGTTGTTGAGCTTCCAGTTGTACTCTTTGGCCGCTTCACGCATGAGCTGGTAGCCCTGCGCGTAAGAGACGATCTTGGAGGCGTAGAGCGCCTGCTTGAGGTCTGCGATCATCGCGTCTTTGTCGCCGTTGAATTTCGCACGAGGGCCTTTGAGTTTTTTCGAGGCCGCGACGCGTTCGTCCTTGAGCGCGGAGAGACAGCGGGCAAAGACCGCTTCGCCGATAAGCGTGAGCGGCTGGCCGAGATCAAGCGCGGAGACGGCTGTCCATTTTCCGGTGCCCTTTTGTCCGGCGGTGTCGAGAATTACATCAATCACCGCTTCGCCGGTTTCGGTTTTGTAACCAAGAATGTCGCGGGTGATTTCGATAAGGTAGCTGTCGAGTTCGCTCGTGTTCCACTCGGTGAACACTTGGTGCATCTCTTCGTTAGAGAGGCCGAGCCCTTCTTTCATCATTTGATAGGTTTCGCAGATCATCTGCATGTCACCGTACTCAATGCCGTTGTGCACCATCTTCACGAAATGGCCCGCGCCGTTTTCGCCAACCCACTCGCAACAGGGCTCTCCCTCGGCGGTCTGCGCACAGATTTTCTGGAAAATCGGTTTGACGGCCGGCCACGCGGCGGGCGAGCCGCCGGGCATGATAGAAGGACCAAGCAAAGCCCCTTCTTCGCCGCCGGAAACGCCGGTTCCGATGAACAACAGCCCTTTGCTTTCGACATATTTCGTGCGGCGGATGGTGTCAGGAAAATGGGAGTTGCCGCCGTCGATGATGATGTCACCGGGTTCGAGATAGGGAATGACCTGTTCGATGAAGTCATCAACCGCTTTACCGGCTTTGACGAGCATCATCACTTTGCGCGGACGTTCGAGACTGGCGCAGAATTCTTTGATTGTGTGGCAGCCAATGAACTTTTTGCCTGCGCCGCGCCCGGCTATGAAGGCGTCGACTTTTTCAACGGTACGGTTGAACACCGCAACCTTGAAGCCTTTGCTCTCCATGTTGAGAACGAGATTCTCACCCATCACTGCCAAACCGATCAATCCGATATCTGCTTTCATATTTTTTCCCTCTAAAGGGGCGAACATAAAGCCCGCCCTTACCGTTTCACCCGCGCGTTGCCTTTCCAAATGCTCCAAAGCTGTTCTTCGTCAGCGGGCTGAGCATAGTCGGTCAGCATCGTCGCCGCAAGCGCTCCGCTGGCCCAGCCGAACTGAGCGCATTTCTGAACATTCCAGTCTTTGAGAATGCCGTAGAGCAGTCCGCCGACAAAGCCGTCGCCGCCGCCGATGCGGTCGAGCACGCCGATTTCACGCGGTTTGATGATTTCCCACTCTTTACTGTCCGTGACCAGCGCGCCCCACATATGGCTGTTGGCCGAGATGACTTCGCGCAGTGTCGTGGCAAACCAGCGGGCGTTCGGATAAGCCTTCTGAACCCGTCCGATCATTTCCTTGAAGCCGTCGATTTTTTCATCGAGCCCTTTGCCGCCCGCGTCCGGCCCTTTAATGCCGAGACAGAGCTGGAAATCTTCTTCGTTGCCGATGAGGATATCGCTGCGCGAGGCAATTTCCGCAAATGCGGCGGACAGTTCTTTTTCGCGGCCCTTCCAGAAGCTGGCGCGGTGATTCAGGTCGAACGAGATGAGCGAGCCGTTCGCTTTGGCAATACGGGCAATATCGAGGCACAGCTGACTGGTCTTCGGCGACAGCGCCGCAATCAGACCCGAAAGATGCACAATCTGCACCCCTTCTTCGGCGAAAATCCGGTGCAGATCGAAACTCTCCGCGCTGAGTTCGCGGCCGACTTCGCCCGCCCGGTCGTTATGTACGCGCGGGCCGCGCGAGCCGAATCCGCTGTCGGCCATGTTGATCTGGTGGCGATAGCCCCACGGATCGCCCTGCTCCAGTTCCGGCCCTTCAAAGTCCATCCGGCGGCTTTTCAGGTTATCCTTAATGAAGTGTGAAACGGGGCTGCCTTTGACAAACGATGTCAAAACCTTGACCGGCATCCCCAGATAGGACGCGACACTGGCGACGTTTGTTTCGGCACTGGTCGCCTGCATCTTGAAGGTGTCGCTGCAGTGAAAGGGTTGCGAGCCGACCGGGGTCAGCCGAACGCCCATGCTGGTGACAACGAGAAGGGAATATTTTTTTTCACTCATGGTTAAACTCCTGTGTATGCTGAAAAACCGCCGTCCACCGGAATAATCACGCCGGTGACAAATTTTGCCGCGTCTGAAATCAGATAGTGGATCGTGCCATAAACCTCTTCCTGCTCACCGAAGCGGCGGAACGGTGTTTTATTGATCACCTGCTGCCCGCGTTCGGTATAGGTGCCGTCGTCTTTGATCAGCAGTGCGCGGTTCTGGTTTCCGATAAAGAAACCGGGAGCCAGCGCGCAGACGCGAACTTTGTCGCCGTATTTGAGGGCCATTTCGGTGGCCATCCATTTGGTGAAGTTGTCGATCGCGGCCTTGGCGTTGGAATAACCGAGCACGCGAGTCAATGCCTGTGTAGCGGACATGGAAGAGAAATTAATGACGCAACCGGACTTCTGCGCCTTAAAGGCTTTGGCGAAGGTCATCGTTGGTATGACCGTTCCCTTGAGGTTCAGGTCGAGCACTTTGCTGTAATCCTCGATCTTCAGGTCGAATACGTCTTGATCGGGTCCGATCGTTGCGCCGGGCATATTGCCGCCCGCGCCGTTGATCAGCACATCTATGCGTCCGACATCCGCCATGATTTTTTCATAGACAGCGTCGAGAGCCGTCTGGTCGAGCACATTGCAGGCATAGCCGCAACATTTTACAGAAATCTGTTTTGCCTCTTCGACCGTCTTATCGACCGCATCCTGACGCAAATCCAGATAGATCACATACGCCCCCTGCTCCTGCAAATACTTCGCCGTTCCGCCCGCCAGCACACCCGCGGCACCCGTTACCGCGACCACCTTGTCCGTCAGATCAAAAAGATTCTTCATAGCGCCTCCAGATTGTTTCTCAATTGTTTGAGATAATGATTATTTGTATATTTCGCAAGCGAAAACTTGCTTTTTATTCTCTAAAAATCCACCGTCTCAATAGTTTGAGGAGAGTTCATGGCGGTCAGTCAAAAACAGATAGCACAGAAGCTAGGCGTGTCCATCGCGCTGGTTTCGCGAGTACTGTCTGGAAAAGCGGCCGAAATCGGCATTACGGCAGATACTATCGAGCGGGTTTTGAAGGCCGCCGAGGAAATGGGCTACGTTCCCAGTGCCGCCGCCCTGTCTCTCAAAGGAAAATCCACCCGCACGATCGGAGTGGCGGTGTACGATTTTAACGACCCCTTTTTCGGCTCGCTCATTAAACAGATTCAAACCCAAGCGCACGAACATAACTACTCTCTCGTGCTGGCCGGATTCCTCAGCCGCATTCCTGATGCGCAAGATTTGCAATCGCTACACAAACACGCACTCGACGGCCTCCTCGTGCTCGGCTCCGATACCAAGGCCGAATGGTTGAAAGATTTCGATCATTTGCCGGTTGCGCGTATCGGACACGGCGGTCCGGATGAACAGAGTGTCCGCGTCACCATCGACGAAGATCAGTCGGCTCGGCTGATGGTCGATCACCTTGCCGCCACGGGCCGGCGGCACCCGATGTATCTCTGCGCTGACCTGCCCGCTCACCGGATCCGTCAGCAGGCCTTCGTGCGGGCTGCCGCCGAGCGTAACATCGAACTGCTCACAGAACAATTCCCCGGGCGGGATGCCTTTGAGGCCGGACATCAGCTCGCCCCTCTGCGCCGCACCGCCGACGCACTGATCTGCGCAACCGATCAGGTCGCCGCAGGCGCTCTGCATGCCCTGCACACAGCCGGCATTCACGTCCCGGAACAAATTGCGGTCACCGGATTCGACGACATCCCCGCCGCCGCACAGTCTATTCCGCCGATCACCACCATCTGCCAGCCGCTCAAAGAAATGGTTCGTCTGGCCTTTCAAACGCTGATCGAACCGTCCGGCACGCAAGCGGTCTATCTGCCCGGAACGCTCATCGTCCGCGAAACAGCCTAGCGACCCTCCTGTTTCCAATCATTGGAAAAAGCGCGGAAAATTTTTCCAATGTTTGGAAAAACGGCGTATACCTTTTTCCGATAGTTGAAACCCTTCTGCGGAGAACGATTATGAGCAGTACATTCGGAACGCTTTTCAGAGTGACCACGTTCGGCGAATCGCACGGCAAAGCCGTCGGCGCGATTGTGGACGGCTGTCCTTCCAATCTGCCGCTGACAGAAGCCGATATTCAGCCGCAACTCAACCGCCGCCGTCCCGGACAAAGCGCGCTGACGACGCCGCGCGATGAGGCGGATGCGGTGACGATTCTTTCCGGCACGGAAAACGGCGTGACGCTCGGTACGCCGATCGGCCTGTCCGTGAATAACCGCGACCAGCGCCCCGGCGATTACGGCGAGATGAGCGCCGTGCCGCGCCCGTCCCATGCGGATTATACCTATTTGATGAAGTACGGCGTGAAGGCATCGAGCGGCGGCGGCCGGTCGAGCGCACGCGAAACGATCGGCCGTGTAGCGGCCGGTGCCATTGCTGAAAAGTGGCTGAAGATGCGCTTCGGCGACGTGTCCATTGTGTCGTACGTCAGCTCGGTCGGTAAAATTGCTGCGCCGGAAATGGCCGCTGAGACCCTGACGCGCGAACTGGTGGATGCCAATCTGGTGCGCTGTCCAGACGAAGAGACCGCGCAAAAAATGATTGCCGCGATTGAAAAGGCGCGCGACGAAAAGGATTCGCTAGGCGGCACGCTGACCTGTATCTGCCGCGGCTTTCCCGCCGGACTGGGGGAGCCGGTGTTTGAAAAGCTGGAGGCAAAACTGGCGCAAGCGATGCTTTCGATTCCGGCGGTGAAGGGGTTTGAGATCGGATCCGGCTTTGCCGGAACGCTGATGCGCGGGTCGCAACATAACGATGCCTTTGTGCAAAAGAGCGGGCGGCTCGGAACCAAAACAAATTACAGCGGCGGCGTGCAGGGCGGAATTTCGAACGGCGAGCCGGTGGTGTTCCGGATTGCGATTAAACCGGTGGCGACGATTGGACAGGCCCAGACGACGGTGGATCTGGACGGACATCCGGTTACGCTGGAGGCCAAGGGCCGCCACGATCCGTGTGTCCTGCCGCGCGCGGTTCCGATTGTAGAAGCCATGGCCGCTTTGGTGCTGGCGGATGCGGCCTTGCGGCAGGAATATCGCGTTTGAATACGGCTTGTTTTCCTGCCGGCCTGGCTTATGATCCCTTTCCCTTAGCTCGTTTTTAAAGGTCTTTTCTGTACGTGAAAAAAGTAGACACAGAACTCCGGGATATTTACCGGGTGGAAGAGTTAAAGCCCGAAGAAGCAGTGCCGGCGTGGAAAATGTCGGAGCTGATGCAGCGGGAAATACGCAGGCAGTGGATCTTCAATCTGCTGGCCGTCGTGCTGGTCGTCGTGCTGATTTCCGCACTGGCGGCGGCCCTCATTTCAAGTTTTTGGGTTGCACCCGAAGAAATCGTGTCCGCGGCAAGAAAAACCCCTTACATTGCTTCTTACACGCTGTCTCCAGACGAGGAGTGGGCCCTTGAATACCGTCAGGTTGCTTTTCAGGCGGACAGCAGCGAACCGCCCGGCCCGAAGAAGTTCTCGTCTAAGTGGGTTAAAAATGCGGCCTACCATATTATTATGGGCGAGCAGGCCCTCCGGATGAACGACGCAGATGCTGCGCAAAATCATCTTGAAACGGCCCTTGCCACCTTCCCCTCTGCAACCGGGATTCGCCGTTATCTGGGCGAAATTTATTTGCAGAAGCAGTATTTTGAAAGAGCCGTCGAACAGTTGCAAAAGGCGCTGGAAGAAGAGCGTTCTCCGGATGTGCTCAATAATCTGGGGGTCGCATATCTGGGGATCGGAACGTACGCCCCGGCGGAAGAGCTCCTGAAGGAGGCTCTGCTGCAAAGGCCGGATTGTGCCGGATGTTACAAAAACCTCGCTCTGCTGTACCAGAAAACAGGAAACACCAACGAGACGATTACCGCTTTTGAAAAATATCTTTCCCTCAATCCTCAGGATACCCGGCAGCTTGAAAATTATACGGCCTATCTGGCCGGCATCGGGCGGATTCGCGATTCCATTGCGTTTCTGGAGCGGGTTGAGGGCCCCGACCCTCTTGCAGTCAGTCTGCTGCTGGCAAAGATCGCCGCGCAAGACAACGATGCGGAACGCGCCGTCCGCGCTCTGCGGAAAGCGGCACGCTTTCGCACTCCCCGCCAGACCATCGCAGCGATGCATGACGCGGCCTTTGATCAAATCGCCCGGACAGAGCCCTTTGAGGCCTTGGTTTATCAGCTAGAGCTGGCGGCGGTGTCGCTTTCTACAAATTTGAATGCGTCCGGCGGAGACGGGCGTTAAAATAAACAGATAGTTTTTGCTTTCCCTTGATTTTTTATTACCCTAACACGCTTTCGAATAATGGTAGGTGTAGCTCAGCTGGTTAGAGCGTCAGATTGTGATTCTGAATGTCGCGGGTTCGAATCCCGTCACTTACCCCACAGTTCGAGAGCGTCAGATTGTGATTCTGAATGTCGCGGGTTCGAATCCCGTCACTTACCCCACAGTTCGTCTGCTTCGAAGATACGAGGAGCTGCCCATGCACAAGAGAAAAGACGAGATTCAGGACATCTATCAGGGTAGCACTCACGACTTTGAACAGGATTTTACCCCGCAAGTCGCAAAGGAGCTGATCGAAACCCGCCAGCGCGATTTGCGCCGCAGCCGGATTGTCTCCCTGTTCTTCGGCTCTTTGGTCATCGTTCTCTCTGTGGTTCTGATTGCCGTGGTAATCCGTGACTTTCTGAGCGAGCGCAAGCCGTCGCAGAAAATCCGCAATCAGGAAACGCCCTATATTCCGCGCTATTCGCTGCCGTCAGACGCTCTCTGGGTGATGGACTACCAGCTGGTGGCCGCACAGGCGGAAAAGGACGAAGCCCCGGGGCCGAAACCCGTTTCAACCAAATGGGTAAAGAGCGCCGCCTATCACATTATTATGGGTCAGCAGGCGCTGGCCGTTAACGAACCGAAGCAGGCGCTGGAGCACTTCCAGAAAGTGGTTGAAATTTATCCGGACATCGAAGGCCTGCATCGCGCCGTGGGACTGCTCTACCTCCAGAGCGAAAAGTACGCGCTGGCGGCACAGCACCTTGAGAAAGCACTGCAAGAGGAAGAGTCTTTCGACGTAATTAACAATCTGGGCACAGCCTATATCGGCACCGAACAATATGATCAGGCTGAAAAGTACTTGTTGCGCGCGCTGGCATTGCAGCCGGAAAACCCCGGATGTCACAAAAATATCGCCGTGCTCTACCGCAAGATGAAACTGGACGACAAGGCGGTTGCCCATTTTGAAAAATATCTGGATCTGCAACCGGGCGACCTGAACACCATGCAGACCTATGCGCTTTATCTAACCAAGCTCGGTCGCTGGAAAGATGCGGCAAATTTCCTGACCAAATTGACGCAGGAAGTAACGGACGTTGCGCCGATCTATTTCCTGCTGGCACAGGTTCAGGTGCAGAACGGACAGCAGGACAAAGCCATTGAGGCGCTTAAACGCGGCGTTCAGTTGATTGATCCAGAGCTGGCGCTGGCCTGGATGAGCCGCGATGAATTCAACAGCGTGCGGGGAGCCGGCGAGTTCAAGAATCTGGTCGACCGGCTGGAAATCGCCACCGTATCGCTGGAAAAAAAGGACAGCACTCAGCGATCCGGCGACACACGCACCATACCCTCGCCCGCCGGCCAGTAAAGTTCGTCCCCGTTGGCGCAAATCCGGGTCTGTTCCGGATGGAATATTCCCTGAAGCTGCCGGACGGCTCCGGCATCGGCTTTTTCATCGCTCACCACCAGCGTATCCAACCGGTTGACACCCTCTTTCTGCAAAAGACGGATTGTGCGCACCGTGCTGAATGGACTGCCGTCTGTCACCAGCACCCACCGATTGGCTTCGGGCAGACGCAACGCCAGCGCCGAACGGCCCTCACGTAAAACCGTTATGTCGCGGCCCGGCACAAGAGATCCGGCGCCCCATAACACCCCGGACAGCAGAACCAGCAGCAGCGCTCCTTTCCGCCAGCGAACCGGCCCGGTGAAAAACAGAATCAGCCCGGCGTACCAGAGGCTCGTTACCAGCACGGAAGGAGCCCGAACCGCCCGGCAGGCGCCGGGCAGCTCGGAAAGACGGCGCACAATCCAGATCAGCAGGCTGATAAACAGCAGGTTGGCCTGATTGAAAAGTGCCGCCGCCGCAGGAAAAAACAGCACGCCGCTCAGCAAAGCCAGACACCCGGCCAGCATAATCATGAAGGTCAGCGGGATAACCGCCAGATTGCCGATCAGCGCCGCCGGAGAAAGGGTATTGAAAAACTGCGCGGTAATCGGCGCGGAAAAAAGCCAGGCCGCCAGCGAGGTGAGCATCAGCATGCCGATCCCGCGCAACAAGGCGGCAGCCGGATGCGATCCGCTGAGCTGTTTGAGAGGGGCCTCCCATCCTGTAAGACGAAACCCGCTGATCTGCCGCGCCGCCCAGCCGCCGACCATGATGAGTCCGCAAACCACAACAAAGGAAAGCAGGAACCCCGGATCCCCGATATTCGCGGGCCGGGCGGTCAGCAATAAAATGGTGGCCAGTGCAATGGATGAGGGGGCATCCGGACGACGTCCGGCCAGCGGCGCGACAAAAAAGACCGCAGCCATCGCAAGGGCGCGCAACGCGCTCGGTTGCAGTCCGGTGGTGAAAATATAGAGGAAAAGTGCCGGGAGCAGCAAAAGCCCCCAGCGGGGACGGGAAACGCCGAAGATTTTCAGCCCTGCGATAAAGATCGCGCCCAGAATCACGACATGCTGGCCGGAAATGGCAAAGATATGCAGTGTTCCGGTGCGGGTGAATATTTGATAAAGATCCGGCGGAATGGCCTGCCGGTATCCCAGCAGCATCGCGTGCAGCAGGTTCGTCTGTTCAGGAAACGCCGCAACACCCAGACGCAACAGGGCGGCGGCGCGGCGGCGGACTTCATAACACCGGCTGGCCAGCGAGTCTCCGGCTTCTTTCATCCTGCAGGCATCCGTTGCGGAAACGCTAAGATATCCCTCGGCCCCGCCGCGCGGATTTTCATAGCCGATATAGCGTCCTTTTAGCCGCCACTGCTCTCCGAAACGGACGGGAGAATCAGAATTTTTGAGATAAACACGCAACACCGCATCGGACGGAAGCTGTTCCCCTCCGCAACGCACAGTTGCCGCGCGAAACAGAAAAGAGACGGTTTCGTCCGCACTGGAGACAGAGGGCTCGTCTTCCACCGTGCCGGAGAGTTCCTGCTCGTTAAACTTTACTTCGGCGACCGGCAGCACCGTTCGGGCGGCGGTTGGCATGTTCACAACCGCGCTGTGCGCAGCAGCCAGCAGGCCGCAGGCAATATAAATCAGCGGAGTTGTCCGCCTCTGCCATCCCGGCCAGCAGGCCGCAGCCAGCAGGAGCGCGGCGGCACTGAGCAGGAGCAACGGAGATCCGCCGGCGCTGCGTTGAATATAGAGCCCGGCGGCCACGGACAGGGCGATTCCGACCAGCGGGCGGCGCACCTGTTGAGCCAAGATCATTCGAGACCCTCTGTTATTTGCCGGGCTGTATGGCGTTCAAAGCCGGGCGCACCTGTTGAGCCAAGATCATTCGAGACCCTCTGTTATTTGCCGGGCTGTATGGCGTTCAAAGCCGGCCGGTTCGGAAGTTCAATGCCGCCCGGGCCCGGCGCGGCTTTTTCGGCCTCGCGTTTATTGATGGCCTCGATAGCTTGGCGGGTTTCAACGCCGACAATCCGGTCGGCAAACGAGCGGAACTCGACACTTTCGCGGATCAAATCGAAGGCTGTTTCCTTCAGCCAGGGCGAAATTTCGCCGCCGCCGAAAAGGCTGGCCGCCTGCCCCATGAAGATCACGGCTTTGCCCGCCTGATTCTGCTGCGCATAACAGCGGGCGAGCGCCTGATAATACTCCGGTTTCGAATCAAGTTTCACCAGCTCCACCGGTTTCGAATCAAGTTTCACCAGCTCCAGATAATACGGAACGGCATTTTGATAGTCGCTCTGATCGAAATAAATCTTTCCGCAACCTTCCAGCGCGACTTTATTTTTGTCGTTGTTCTCCAGCATACGCTTAAACAGCGCCAGCGCAGCCTCTTGGTTGCCCCGTGCAACCTGTCCGGCGGCGGCGATCGAAAGCACGGTCTCATTATTCGGCTGATCCAGCAGCATCCGGTCGGCCAGCACGAGCCCGGAATCGATTTGTCCGCTGGACTGCAACGCCTGCAGTAGCTTCATTTGCAGATCCTGCTGAGGCCCGTTTTGATCCAGCAGGCTGATGCACAGCGGAACCGCTTCGGCGTAAAGACCCCGGCGCATATAAATATCAACCAGAAGCTTCTGAGCTCTCTGGTTATACGGCATGACGCTCAATACCTGTCCCAGCCGCTGAATGGCATCTTCGTCGATCCCCCGGCGGTCGAGCGCCTCGGCTGAACGCAAAAACTGTTCGGTCTGTTCCCACTGTCCCAGCCGCTGTTCAATGAGTGCGGAGCTGACAACCAGCTCCTGAGGACGCGGGGTTCCGGAAGAAACGGCGGCCGATACGGCCGGAGTCTCCATCTGAATCGCACGGGATTCCCATCGTTGCTGATCTTTTTCGGACGGTTCGGCCATACGGTTCAGCACCAGCTTCAGTACGATAAATCCGCCGATCAGCAGCAGCACAATCAGCGCCGCCCGCAGCAGAAGAAAGGAAATCGCCCAGTTGCTGGCGCGGTTGCTGCTTTCGCGGCGGCGGGCCGAACTGTGCCGCGAGGTGCGCTGGGTCTGGCGCGAGATGGTGCCGTCAAAATACTCATTCAGCGGAGCTTCGCCGGCATGTTGCGCATAAAAGTTCTGTCCGGCATCCGGCTTCGCAGCGTGCGGCTTGGATTCCGTCGTACGTCCGTTTTTTTTGCGAAAAAGTTTCATAATTTTACACGTCACGGTCTGAAAAATAAAACGTTTGCAGTATCAGGCGGGCCGCGTAAAGTGTCAAGCACTGCGGATTTCTCTGCCCTCTGGAGACGTTTATGGAACTTTTTATTCTGATTCTCATGATCCTTCTCGCCCTGCTTGTGCTGATCCAGCTCGGTCTGGCCTTGCGCGGCAGCGCACAGCAGGATACGCGGCTCGAAATGCTCACGCGCGGCCTCCATACACTGACCGAACAGATTGATTCCCGTACCCGTAAGAGCGAAGAAGCGGTTCAGACGCAAATTGAAAAACTGATCCTCTCCAATAATCAGCGGCTCGATCAGATCGGCGAAAAGGTGGAGCAACGGTTGGAAAAGGGCTTCAAGGAAACCACCACCGTTTTCGGTGACGTGCTCAAACGGCTGGCGCTGATTGATAAGGCTCAGGAAAAAATTGATAAACTCACCGGCAATGTCGTCAGTCTGCAGGAGGTGCTCGCGGACAAGCGTTCGCGCGGGGCTTTCGGCGAGGTGCAGCTCGGCGCTCTGATCTCCAACATGATGCCCGATAACAGCTATTCCCTGCAGCACACCTTCCCGAACGGGGTACGCGCCGACTGTGTTCTGGTTCTTCCCGAACCCACCGGCACCCTTTGCATTGATTCCAAATTTCCGCTCGAGGGCTACCAGCGCATGACCGACCTGTCGCTGGGCGATGCAGACCGGGCGGCAGCCGAGCGGCAGTTCAGGCAGGACATCAAAAAACACATTAAGGACATCGCCGCCAAATACATCATTCCGGGCGAGACCTCCGACGGCGCCATGATGTTTATTCCCGCCGAAGCCGTCTTTGCCGAAATCCACGGTCACTATCCCGATCTCGTCGAAGAAGCGCAGCGCGCGCGGGTCTGGATGGTCTCCCCGACCACTATGATGGCCGTACTCACCACCGCGCTGGCGGTTCTAAAGGACTCCGCCACCCGGAAACAGATTCATATCATTCAGGAACACCTGATGGCGCTGTCGCAGGACTTCGGGCGTTTCCAAGATCGGATGGACAAGCTGGCTGCGCACATCGGCCAGGCTCACAAAGACGTGGATGACGTGCAGACCTCGGCACGCAAAATCACCAGCCGCTTCGGCAAAATAGAAAAAGTGGAGCTCTCTGGCGAGGCTCCCGCCTTGCTGGATGAGGCTGCGGATAATTAGGATTTCGTCTGGGTTCCGGCCTGAGTTCCAAACACCACCAGACGGTGGAACCGCTGTTTGAAGTGGTGCTGTTTGCAAATGCGCTCAATTTCGTCCGAAAGCACCTTGCTTGAAAACTCAATAAATTCGCCCGTGTTTTCGCAAATCAGGTGATGGTGCCGTCCGTGCCCGTAGATGTGTTCGTAGTGCGCGTGGACGTCCTGATCGCGGATTTTCTGCACAAAGCCCGCCTCCGTCATCAGGTCTAGCGTGCGGTAAACCGTGCCGCGGCTGACATGATCCTGCCCCGAGGCCAACTCGGCCGCCAGATCGTCCGCCCGGAAGTGGTCGTGCCGCGCAAAAACCCGGTCGAAAACAATGCGCCGCGCCTGCGTAATGCGGGAGTCTTTGTTTTTCAGAAAATCAACAAACAGCGGCCACGCTTCATCGGCTGAATGGTCTTCTGCCGGGACATCCATCTTTTGCGGTTTTGCGCTCATAC